>Ga0102832_1000809_pt1 | contig 34327 bp, 28 predicted proteins | sample EBPBio282013_DNA_FD_88942 | JGI IMG/M metagenome (GOLD analysis project Ga0102832, IMG submission 88942) | Wastewater treatment Type I Accumulibacter community from EBPR Bioreactor in Madison, WI, USA - Reactor 2_5/28/2013_ DNA (Illumina Assembly) | ecosystem: Engineered > Bioreactor > EBPR >... | reverse complement strand
CCGAAGAACTCGTCGACCGCCGCGGCGACCTCGCCGTCCGGCTCGCCGCCGCCGTCGGGGGACATGTTCTTCCAGAACACCGAGTGGTTGATGTGCCCGCCCAGGTGGAAGGCGAGATCCTTCTCCAGCTTGTTGACCGCACCGAAATTGCCGCTCTCGCGAGCCTCGGCCAGCTGCTCCAGCGCGGTATTGGCTCCCGCCACATAGGCGGCGTGATGCTTGCTGTGGTGCAACTCCATGATCTCGGGTGCGATATGCGGGGCGAGTGCTCCGTAGTCGTAGTCGAGATCCGGCAGCGTGTAGACCATGGGATGTCCCTTCGTTGACGGCTTGTCCTCCATATTGCCCCAACCGGGCTGAACCAAACCCTATTCCGCCACGGTCACGAAGTGGGATTGTCGGGCTGCCCGACGCAGCAGGCGCAGCAGAGCCGGGCCGACCAGCAGGATCGCCACGGCATTGGTCAGCGCGCGGCCGAGGTTCCAGCCCATCGAGGTGGCCAGGTTGAACAGCACGAACCGATGCAGGTTCTCCAGCGGGGAGGCCGCCGCGTCGAAGGAGAGCTGGGTTCCGTCGCCGAGCGCGAACGGCCAGAACGAGAAGTCCATCAGCCAGCCGTACACGAAGGCCGACACCATGCCGTAGCCGGTCAGCCAGGCCAGCTCGGCGCGTCCGGTGGCTCGAGGCAGGAGGCCGGCGAACAGCCCGACGAACCCGGCCGACAGCATCTGGTAGGGCAACCACGGCCCCAGGCCGCCGGTCAGCAGCCCGGAGGTGAACAGCGTGATGGCGCCCAGGGCGAATCCGAAGCCGGCCCCGAACACCCGTCCGGCGAGGATCATCAGGAAGAACACAAGTTCCAGGCCGGCCGTCCCCGCGCCGAGCGGACGCAGCACCGTGCCGATCGCCGCCAGCACCCCCAGCATGGCCAGTGCCTTCACGTCGAGATGGCCGCTGGAGAGCTCCGAGAGCACGACGGCCAGGACGATCGGAAGGGTCAGCGCGAACATCACCGGTGCCAGGGTCGGCGGCATTCCCGACTCCGGCCGCAGGAAGAGGGGCCAGGTGAACGCCACCACACCGATCGCCAGCGCGACGGCCAGCGCGAGCGACAGCCGGCCGTTCGCCGTCATGGCAGCCCCCGGACGACGTCGTCGACGGTCAGGACGGGAACGGGGGAGAACACCTTGGCCATCTGGGGGGCGTAGGCCGGGGACGAGATCAGGAGCTCGCGGGTGGTTCCGTCGGCGATCACCTCGCCGTCGGCCATCAGCAGCGTCCGCTGGCTCAGCCCGGCCGCGAACTCGACGTCGTGCGTGCTGATCAGGCAGGCGATGCCGTCGGCGGCCAGTCGCCGCACGATCCGCTGCAGCTCGGCCTTGGCGCGGTAGTCCAGCCCCCGGGTCGGCTCGTCCAGCAACAGGACGGCCGGGCCGGCCGCCAGCTGGATCGCCAGCACCAGAGCCAGGCGCTGGCCCTCGGAGAGATCCCGCGGATCGCGGTCGTCGGGGACGCTCACCCCGAGTTCGGCCAGCAGCCCAGCGGTGGTGCCGGGCTCGGCGTGGCTCTCGGCGTCGGCCTGGGCGCACTCGGCGGAGACGGTGGGCAGGTAGAGCAGGTCGGTCGCCGTCTGCGGAACCAGGGTGACCAGCCGGCGCGCGCTGAAGGCATCCAGCGCGCGGGGGTCAGTGCCCGCCACGGCGATGTCCCCGGTGCAGCTGAGGGCTCCCTGCAGTGCCCACAGCAGGGAGGACTTGCCGGCCCCGTTGCGCCCCAGAACGGTCGTGATGCTGCCGGGCGGCAACTCGAGGTCGACGCCACCCACGGCCGTCAGGTCGCCGAAGCGGACCTCGACCCCGCGGGCGGACAGCACTGGTGCCCCGGACGGCATGAGGGGTTCGGGCGGAGCGGCCGGGAGCAGGCCCGCCGCCAGCGCGGTGCGCCGGGCCTCGCGCACGCTGAGCGGGACTTCCTGCCACCCGACCGACTTCGCCAGGGCGGCCAGCGGAGGCTGGACGGAGGCGGTGGCCAGTATCTCGGCCGGCCGGCCGTGGTGGGCGGTGCCGTCGCCGGGCAGCCAGATCATCGAGTCCGCGGCCTGCATGACCCGCTCCAGCCGGTGTTCGGCCAGCACCACGGTCAGGCCCACCTCGTGCACCAGGGTGGCGATGGCGGCCAGGACGTCCTGGGCCGCGGTGGGGTCGAGGGAGGAGGTCGGCTCGTCCAGAACCAGCACCTGGGGCTGTGCGGCCAGCACCGCGGCGATGGCCACCCGCTGCTGCTGCCCGCCGGAGAGCTCGGCCAGCGGACGCCGGCGGAGCTCGGCGATCCCCATCAGGTCGAGGGTCTCCTCGACCCGCTTGCGCATCGCCACCGGGTTGATGCCGAGCTGTTCCATGCCGTAGGCGATCTCGTCCTCGACGGTGTCGGTGACGAAGCCGCGCACCGGATCCTGGCCCACATAGCCCACGACGTCGGCCAGATCGCGGGCCCGGTGCTGCGCGGTGTCGCGTCCGGCCACTCGCACCCGTCCGCTCAGGGTGCCTCCGGTGAAGGTGGGGACGAGGGCGTTGATCGCGCCCAGCAGGGTGGACTTGCCGGAGCCCGTACCGCCCACCACCAGGCAGAGGTCGCCTTCGGGCAACTCGAAGGAGACGTCGCGGAATACCGGATGGGTCGCGTCGGCATAGCGGAAGCCGACCTCGGTGAAGCTGATCACGGCGCACCCGCCTCCACCTCGACGGCCGGGTTCCCGAACTGGCGCAGCGACCGGACCCGGGTGTCGTTCCGCGCGGAGTGGACGACCGCGGGCGGGCGCTGCCGGGTCAGCGGCAGCGGGGCGAGGACGAGCGCGATGACCGCCAGCATGGGCCAGGTCAGCTGGGGCCAGATCAGCGGATCCGTCGTCGGGGCGAAGGCCTCGGGGTCGGTTGCGGCCCCCAGCCAGACCACGACGGCCGCCCCGATGCCGCAGAGCGCGACCAGGCTCGCGCGCAGCGTCCAGGGATGGGGACGATAGGTGGTGACCGACAGCCGGCGTCCGGCCAGTCGCAGGCCCCACGCGGCTCCGATCCCGCCGATGCCCAGCAGACCGAGCGCGAGTTCCCACCAGCGGGTGCTGAGCAGCAGGAAGACGCCACCGGTGGCGACCATCGCCGAGCCGAGCAGCAGGATCAGGCTGCCCCTGACCGGCAGCTCACGGGTGCGTCCGAAACCCCGGGATTCCATGCCGGAGGCCAGCGCCAGCGACCGATCGATCGCGTCGGCGACCACCGGGATGGCGACCGCGCCGAGCGCTCGCAACCCCGCGCGGGAATCGCCGCGGAGCCGCCGGGCGCGGCGTACCCGTAGCAGGCTCTCGATCAGCTGCGGTGCGAGGCTGAGCGCGATGACCACCGCGACCGACGCCTCGTAGAGGGCGGCCGGAACCGAGCGGAGCGCCTGGCGTGGGTTGGCCAGGCTGTTGGCCGCGCCGACGCAGAGCAGCATCGCAGCCAGCCGCAGCGCGTCGTAGAGGGTGAACATCAGGGCCTCGGCTGTCACCGGACCCCCCAGCCGGATACCCGCGGCCCAGGCCGGCAGCGGGATCTCCGGCAGGACGAACAGCACGGTCTCGCCGCTGGCGCCGCCGATCACGATCTGGAACACGATCCGGACGCCGATCACGATCAGGCCCAGCAACAGATAGGCGCGCACCGAGCGGGCCCAGGCCGCGGCGGTGCGCCGCAGCAGCACCACCGCGATCATCGCCGTGGCCGCCAGGATCAGGAGCAGCGGGTTGGTGGTGCCGAGGAGGGCCAGACCGATCCCGATCGCCCAGCACCACCAGGCCCAGGGGTGCAGGGTGATCAGCGATGCCGTCCCTTCAGCCACCACCACAGGCCGGCGCCACCGCCGCCGGCGACCACCAGCAGGGCGGCGACGATCGCCCCGGTCGGGCTCCCGCCCCCGGGCTCCGGCTCGGCGGGCTCGTCAGTGGGGCTTCCGCTGGGCGGCGAGCTCTCGACGGTCGGGGGCGCGGTGGTGGGCGTCGGCGCCGACGTCGAGGGGCTCGCTGTCGGGCTGACACTCGGGCTGGTGCTCGGCGTCGGCTCCGCGGTGGCCGACGGCGTGACGCTCGGCTTGGGCGTCGTGGTCGGCGTGGCGGACTTGGTCGGCTTGGGGGTCTTGCTCGGCTTGGGGGTCTTGCTCGGTTCCGGCTTGGCGGTGTCGGTCGGCTTGGGCTTCGCGGTCTCGCTCGGCTTCGGCTTCGCGGTCTCGCTCGGCTTGGGCTTGGGGCTCTCGGTCGGCTCCGGTTCCGACGCGACCGGCGGCTTGGCGCCGGGCTTCGCCTCGCCGTCGGAGAGATCCTGGTAGCGCCAGCCCTCCGCGTTGCCGCGAGTGGGATGGTAGTCGCCGGCGCCCAGGCTGGAGTACTCCCAGGCACCGAAGCTGCCGTCGGCCTTGAGCTCCGACTGCCAGTACGACCAATAGGCCTGCTGGATATCCGGCTTCTTCGGCTTGCTGTCGATCTTGACGATCATGCCGTTGTCCAGGGTGGGGGAGAAGCCGGCGCTCTTCAGCGCCTTGATCCCGGTTCCGTAGCTCTTCGCGCACTTGGTGCTGATCCCGCCCAGGTCGCCGTAGTCGACGATCACCCATACCCCGGAGCAGGTGGCTGCCTGGGCGGGGACGGGGGCAGCGACGGTCGTGCCGACGGCGAGGAACGCCGCCAGCACGACCGAGAACAGCCGCTTCACTTGATCTTCGCCGTCTTGGCGGACTTCACCGCCCGTGTCTCCAGGCCGGCGCCGCGGGCGGTCACCTTGACGGTGATCTTCTTGCCCTTGTCGGCCTTCTTCAGCTTGTAGCTCTTCGAGGTGGCGCCCTTGATCGGCTTGCCGTTGCGGTACCACCGGTAGCTGAACTTGTCCGGAGCCGGGGCCCAGGCTCCGGCCTTGGCCTGGAGCTTCTTGCCGACCTTCAGGCTGCCGGAGATCACCGGCACCGGGGTGGCCGTGTAGCCGTTCGGAGCCTTGACGGAGGGCTTCGGAGCCGGGGACGCGTCCCACGGGATGCTGCTGGGCACCCACAGGTGTGCCTCGGCCGTGCCGCGGGCTGGCTTCGAGGTGGCCGGTCCGCTCATGGCGTAGGTCCACTCGCCCCAGGTGCCGTCGGCGTTCTGGACGGAGTTCCAGTAGCTCCAGTAACCGGAGCCGAAGGTCTTGTCGCACTTGGCCGGGAATTTCCGGATCTGGCAGACCGAGGCGCCGTACTGGGTGTCGAAGGTCTTGACCGAGAAACCGGCGCTCCGCAGCGCCTTCACGCCCGTGCTGTACTTGGTCGCGCAGCGGGTGGTGGCCTGACCGTTGCCGCGGTCCACGACGACCCACACCCCGTTACAGGTCTTGGTGGTCTTCAGCAGCGCCGGCGGGGTCTTGCCGCACGCGGAGAGCTTGAGGGACACCGTGGCCAGATCCGTACCGCTCAGCAGCCAGAGCGCGTTGGAGGTGGACATGAGGTTCGCCTTGGTGCCGGTCAGGGTGTTGGCGAAGCCGCCGTTGGCGAGCTGCTTGTCGAGCAGCCAGGCATGGGCGTCGGCCGCGAGGCCCGTCTTGCCGGAGAGTTGCGCGGCGGCGCCCAGCAGGCCGGTGGAATCGACCGGCGAGTAGTTCTTCCAGTAGCCGGCCGCGGTCTGGTTGTTCTCGGCCCAGGCGAGGGCCTTCGCCAGCGCCGCCTTCTCCTGAGTGGAATCCGCGACCGAACGCAGCGCGGTGATCGCCACCGCCGTCGAGTCCGGGTCGTTCACGCCGAACGAGCCATCGGAGTTCTGCTGCCCCAGCAGGCGGGTGACCATGCGGTCGGGGATCTTCGCGTCCGCCCGGTCGAGGGCGATCAGCGCCAGGGCCTGTGAGAAGGGGTAGTTGCCGACGTCGCCGTTCGACGGCAGACCCTTGGTGATCGCCGACACGAGGTTCTGCTTGCCGAACTTCTTCGGGTTGAGCCCGACCGCGTCGACGACGATCGCCAGCTTGGCGGCAGCGGCGGGCTTGCCCTTGGCGAAGGTCTTGGCCTGGCCCTCGAGCCGCTTCACCAGGGTGCGCAGCGGTGCGGCATAGGTGCACTGCCCGGTGCTCGCCAGGGCGAGCGCCGACTCGATATTGGCGCTGGTCCGGCTCTTCTTCGGTAGATGGGTGGCGACGTAGTTCGCCGCCTGGTTGGTTGCCACGTCGGTCATGGCCGCCTGGGCGCTCGGCGCCACGGACAGTCCGGCCATTGCGACGGCGGCCGCACTCCCGACAGCCAGCCATCGCCTGAATGAGTTGAACATCGCTTGGTCCTTTCGCGCGGGGCACGTCATGGGGCCAACAGCGCGCTGTCCAGCTCCCCCGCAGTGCCGCGACGGGTCGTATTGAGCATGAACTCAGGCAGGCATTCCGACTGGGTGGCTCGGGCCACCATCACGGCTGCGGGTCAGTCCCGGATTCTCACCGGCTTCCCCTGCCAGGGTTCGGTGTTCACCCTAGACCAATTGGGTGGGGCGCGAGGACGCGTCTCCCGCCGAATCGGTCTAGGGTCGACACAGCGGTGATCACTGCGTGGGCGGATCCTGCTTGATGTCGTCCACCAGGCCCTTGACCGCGGTCGTGGCGTCGTCGGCGAGCTTCTTGGCGTTGTCGGGAAGGTCTTCGGCGAAGTCCTTGATCTGCTCGCCCGCTCCGCTGGCGAACTCCTTGGCGTCGTCGGCGAGCTTCTTGGCGTTCTCCGGGAGATCCTCGGCGAAGTCCTTGATCTGCTCGCCCGCCTCGCTGGCGAACTCCTTGGCGTCGTCGGCGAGCTTCTTGGCGTTCTCGGGCAGATCCTCGGCGAAGTCCTTGATGTCGTCGATCGCCTCCTCGGCGAACTGCTTGACCTTGTCGAAGAAGCTGGGCTCCTGGCTCATGGGTTTCCTCTCGATGGAAGGTTGTGCCCAGCGTAGGCATCGCGAGCTCCGGTGCGCCAGGGGTGAAAGGCCGCGGCGCGGGCGGGTGTCACCGCTGGACGGTCAGCACCCGGAAGCCTTTGGCGCTGGCCACCCGATCGCAGCGATAGCCCTGGTCGACCAGCCAGCGCTGGAGCGAGTCGGCACCGAGATTGCGGCCCACCACCAGCCGGGCGATGCCGCCGGGCGCCAGGCGCGCCAGCCAGGTGGTGAGCAGGGCGTGCAGCGCGTCCTTGCCGATCCGGATCGGGGGATTCGACCAGATCTCGTCGTAGCGGAGTTCCGGGTCGACCGCGTCCGGCAGGCTGGGATGAACCCGGTCCGCCAGGCCGTATCGTGCAGCGTTGGACGCGGTCAGCGCGAGGGCGCGCTCGTTGACGTCCACCGCGTCGACCTGGGCCTGCGGCGCGGCGGTGGCCAGCGCGACCGCCAGCACGCCGTAGCCGCAGCCGAGATCGAGCAGCCGACGGGATTCCGGACGAGGAGTCGACTCGCGCAGCAGCACCGCCGTGCCCAGGTCGAGGCCGTCGCCGGAGAACACCCCGTCGGCGGTCTCGAACTCCCACTCGGTCTCCCAGAACCGTGCCCGGACGGTGCGCCGGTTCTCCGGCCCGGTCGGGGTGGTGAAGTAGTGGCTCACATGACCTCCTCGGGTCGAGGGCCGGCCTTGGGCTCCGAGAGCCGACCTTCAACGCTGGCCCTCGGTGGCTGAGGCTGGTCTTCGGTGACGGGCAGCTCGCGGCGGGCGCGGGCCTCGGTCGCCCGGGCGGCCAGCCGATCGGATGGGGGATACCCGACCTCCTCCAGCACCAGCCCGTGGGCGGGCATCACCGGGACGTCCCCGCTGCGCTGGCCGGCGTCCAGCAGGCCGGCCAGCCAGGCGGCGTCGTGCCGTCCGCTGCCGACCTCGACCAGGGCGCCGACCAACGAGCGCACCATCGAGTGGCAGAACGCGTCGGCGCGGACCGTGATCGCGATGTGACCGGCCGGTCTGCGCTCGGCGCGCAGGTGCTGCAGCTCTCGGACGGTGGTGGCGCCCTCGCGGGCCCGACAGAAGGCGGCGAAGTCGTGCAGCCCGAGCAGGGCTGCGCCGGCGGCGTTGATCGCGTCGACATCCAGCGGAGCCCGGACGGCAGCGACCTGGTTCCGCAGGATCGGATCCGGGATCGCGTCGGTCAGCCGGTAGACGTAGCGCCGCCAGACCGCCGAGAACCGGGCGTCGAAACCCGGCTCGGCCACCCTGACCCCGAACACCTGGACGTCCTCGGGCAGGGCTCGCCGGAGCCGGCGCAGCAGGAGCGCGGCAACGTCCGGATGGTCCCCACTGTCCGCCGGAGGGCCGCCCCCGCGGGATCGCCGGCTCTCCAGCGCGACGGTCGCGTCGGCGTCGGAAAGGTCGAGATGGGCGACCTGGCCGCGGGCGTGCACCCCGGCGTCGGTGCGTCCGGCCACCACCAACTCCGGACGCGCGGGCAGCCGCAGCACGCGCTGGATCCACAGTTCCAGTTCACCCTGGACGGTGCGCAGCCCGGTCTGGGCGGCCCAGCCGTGGAATGCGCTGCCGTCGTAGCCGAGGTCGAGACGCAACCTCATGCCGCCGCCGACCGGTAGCAGAGATCGACGATCTCCCGCCCGGCGGCGATGCCGCGGGCTTCGTACTTGGTGATCGGACGCAGCTCCCACCGCGGGGCCGGGCCGTTCTGGCAGGGGACGAGGCCGGGCTCGCCGTCCAGCACTTCCCGGGCGTGTTCGGCGTAGTCGGCCCAGTCGGTCGCCAGCCGCCAGCAGCCCCCGGGAGCCAACTTGCGAGCCACCACCGCGGCGAAGGCGGCGCCGACCAGCCGGCGCTTGTGGTGGCGTGCCTTGTGCCAGGGGTCGGGAAAGAAGGTCCACAGCTCGGCGACGGACGCGTCCGGCAGCGCCGTCGCGACCGCCTGCGAGCCGTCCGCCACCACCACCCGGACGTTCCCGACCCCGGCCCGCTCCAACTTCGACAGGGTGCTGGCCACCGCCGGCTCAAAGACTTCGAAGGCCAGCAGGTTCGCGTCCGGCCGCGCCTGGGCCACCGCCGCCACGACGTCGCCGTTCCCGGAGCCGATCTCGACCAGCAGCGGTGCGGCGCGTCCGAAGACGGCGACGGGATCGATCCGCGCGTCGTCGGCCACCGAGGTGACCCGCGCCGCCGTCGGCAGGTCGAGCACCCAGCGCTCCCGCAGCCGATCCCAGGCCTTCTGCTGGGAGGGGTTCATCCGGGCGCTGCGCCGCACATAGGACACGACATCGCGCGGGATGCGGGCGTCAGGCATGGGCGCCATTGTAGGAGTCCCGGCGCTCCTTCTCGTCGCCGGGTGCCGGGCCTGGCGGCCGCTGTTCGGCCGGGGGAGGACCGGCTGGATCGCGCGGCCGACGCCGGGCGTGGGAAGGTCAGGGACGGTTCAGGGTCTCCGCCCTTGGGAAATGCCGGTCCGCTCCGGTTATATGGACCTGCGCCCGCCTGTCGCGGCGCCAGGCGAAAGGGACGTCCGTGCGGACATTGTTGAACGTAATTTGGTTGATTTTCGGCGGCTTGTGGCTCGCGCTGGGCTACATCCTGGCCGGCATCCTTGCCTGCATCCTGATCATCACGATCCCGTTCGGGATCGCCTCCTTCCGGATGGCCGGCTACGCCCTGTGGCCCTTCGGCCGCACGGTGGTCCGCCGCCCGGACGCCGGCGCCGGTTCGGCCATCGGCAATGTGATCTGGTTCCTGATCGCCGGTCTCTGGCTGGCCATCGGGCACGTCACCACCGCCGCCGCCCAGGCCGTCACCATCGTCGGCATCCCGCTGGCCATCGCCAACCTGAAGATGATCCCGGTCACCTGCGTCCCGTTCGGCAAGGACATCGTCGACTCCCGGATGGTCCCCGCCGGAGTGCAGCCGCTGTACTCGGTGTAGTCGGGACGCCCCCGGCTGGTCGCCCGACGGTTTCCGGCTGGGTCCGCGCATCCCCTACTGTGAGCAGGTGGGCATTCTCGACGGGCAGCTGCTGCTCAGCACGGCCGTCACCCTGTTCGTGATCGTCGACCCACCGGGCCTGTTGCCGGTCTTCCTGGGCCTCACCAGCCGGCTCAGCGCGGCCGAGCGCAATGCCGCCGCGACCAAGGCCTCGGTGGTGGCGCTGGGCGTCATCGCCGCCTTCGCACTCTTCGGTCAGCAGATCCTCTTCTACCTGCACGTCTCGGTGCCCGCGCTGCAGGTCTCCGGTGGGTTGCTGCTGCTGATCGTCGCCCTCGAACTGCTCACCGGCAAGGGCGGCGACCCGGTGCTGCACAAGGGAGTGAACGTCGCGATCGTCCCGCTGGGCACGCCGCTGATGGCGGGCCCGGGCGCGATCGTCGCCACCATGCTCGCCGTCCAGGCCGCACCCTTCCCGACCGGTCACCTCACGGTGGGGCTGGCGTTGCTGATCGTGATGGGCCTGGTCTGGGTCTTCCTCCGGTTCGCCGGCGTGATCCGCTCCGTGCTGCGCGAATCCGGCACGATGCTCGCCTCCCGCATCGCCGGCCTGCTGCTCGCCGCGATCGCCGTCCAGATGGTCGCCGACGGGGTTTTCGGCTTCGTCGAACTGGCCGCCTGAGCCGGCTCCGCCGTCGCGGGCCGCTGCACATCCTTCCTCGGGTGCGGAAGGCCTCCTAGTGGCAGCCCGCCACGCCGCTGGGCAGGCTGAGCGGACGTTCACAAGGAAGGAAGTTTTGATGAGGAAGCTTCGAACCGTCCTGGCCGGTGCGCTGGCCGCCACCGTTGCCGGGCTGGCGCTGGCAGGCTGCGCGCCGGCGCCCGCCGCCCCGACCAGTGCGCCGACCTCGCCGGAGACCTCGGCCCCGTCCACGGAGCCGGCCAGCGGCAAGATCACCCTCCACATCGTCCGCCACGGCAAGACCATCTTCAACGACAAGAGCCTGGTCTCGGGCTGGTCGGATTCCCCGCTGCTGGTCAAGGGACAGGAGCAGGCGACCGCCACCGGCAAGGCGCTGAAGGACATCGCTTTCAGCGACGCCTTCAGTTCCGATCTGGGGCGCGCCCGGGACACCGCCAACCTCGTGCTGGCGGAGCAGGCGAACCCGTCGGCGCTCGTCCAGCTCAAGAACCTGCGCGAGCAGAACTACGGCGGCTTCGAGGGAGACCCGGACGAGGCGATGTGGGTGCCGATCATGGAATCCATGGGCGTCACCTATGACCCCGCCAAGTCGACCGACGGCTTCTGGAGCAACGAAGCGGTGCTGGAGTGGTACGGCAGCCACTCGGAGGCGGAGATCGTCGACGCGCTGGCGAAGGTGGATCCGATGGGGCTGGCCGAGAACTGGGCCCAGTACCAGGACCGGCTGCAGGCCGGCATCGACGAGGTCATCGCGCAGAGCACCGGCGAGAACGTGCTGGTGGTCGGCCACGGCGGCGCCATCGGCTCGATGCTGGAGCTGATGGACCCCGAGGGCTACAACGGCGAGAGCATCGCCAACGGCAGCGTCTCGACCGTCGAGTACGAGAACGGCACCTTCAAGATCATCGAGATCAGCCGCGAGGTCGCCTGACCGCTGACGAAGAGGGCCTCCCCACAGCCGGGGAGGCCCTCTTTTCGTGCCTGGCTCAGGCCTTGGCGGCGTACTTCTCCACCAGGTTGGACGGGAGCAGCTCGTAGCCGTGGAACTCACGGCTGAACGTCCCCGAACCGTGGGCGATGCCGCGCAGGTCGATCGCGTAGCGGGAGAGCTCGGACTGCGGCACCAGCGCCCGGATGATCGCCTTGCGGTTCTCCGAGTCGGTGCCGAGCAGCTGGCCGCGCCGGCCCGACAGGTCGGTCATCACCGGGCCGAGGTACTCCTCGCCGATGGTCACCGTCACCAGGTCGATCGGCTCCAGCAGCGCGACCACACCCGGCTTGGCGGCCTCCTTGATGGCCAGCGAGCCGGCCAGCTGGAAGGCCATGTCGGAGGAATCCACCGAGTGCGCCTTGCCGTCGAACAGGGTCACCCGCACGTCCACCATCGGGTAGCCCGCGAAGACCCCCTTCTCCAGCTGGTTGCGGATGCCCTTCTCCACCGACGGGATGAACTGGCGCGGCACCGCGCCGCCCACCACCTTGTCGACGAACTCGAAGCCGGCGCCGCGCTCCAGCGGCTCCACCTCGATGTTGCAGACCGCGTACTGGCCGTGGCCGCCGGACTGCTTGACGTGGCGTCCCAGCGCGGTGGCCTTGCCGACGAAGGTCTCCCGCAGCGGGATCTTCAGCTCGTCCTGCTCGACCTTGACGCTGTAGCGGTCGACCAGCCGGGCCAGCAGCAGGTCGGCGTGGGCCTGACCGGTGGTCCACAGCACCAACTGCTCATTGCTGCCGCGGTCGAGCCGGACGGTGGTGTCCTCGACGACCAGCCGGTTCAGCGCCGCGGGCAGCTTGTCCTCGTCGTTGCGGGTGGCCGCGCGGATCGCCAGCGGCAGCAGCGGCTCGGGCAGCGTCCAGCGCTCGACCACGGCGGGGCGATCCTTGGACGAGATGGTGTCGCCGGTCTCGGCGGTCGTCAGCTTGGGAACCATCACGATCTCGCCGGCGATGGCCGAACTGCGCGGCTTCAACTCCACGCCGACCGCCACCTGGATCTGCCCGATCCGCTCGTCGGTGTCGTGGGCGTCCGAGCGTCCGCCGTGCCCGCTGACATGGACGGTGTCCTCCGCCTTCAGCGTCCCGGAGAAGATCCGGATCATCGACAGCCGGCCGGCGAAGGGATCGGTGGTGGTGCGGATCACCTGGGCGACCAGCGGCGCGGACGGATCGGCGGCCGGGACGGGCAGCTCCTCTCCGGAGGGGCTGGTGATCGCCGGGTTCGGGTGCAGCGAGGGGGTCGGGAAGCCGTGGGCGATCAGGCGCAACAGCTCCTCCACACCGACGCCGGTGTTGGAGGCGACCGGAAGGACAGGGAACAGGTTGGCGGTGGCGACGGCCTTCATCAGGTCGTCCAGCAGGTAGTCGGTGTCGAGTTCCTCACCGCTGAGGTAGCGATCCATCAGGGCGTCGTCCTCGGCCTCCTGGATGATCGCCTCGATCAGCGAACCGCGGTAGGCCTCGACCTGGTCGTCGTCCGCGCTGAGCTGGCGATTGACCACCTCGCCGCCGGAGTAGTCGTGCTCCTCCAGGCTGAGCAGGCCGATATTGCCCGAGATCACGCCGGGGGCCGAGAGAGTGGGGACGTGCGTCGGCAGCACGCCCTCGCCGAAGGCCGCCTGGGCCGCGGAGACCGAGGCGTCGAAGTCGGCGTGGCCGGCGTCCAGCTTGGTGAGCGCGATGATGCGCGGCAGGTTGGCGGCGGTGCACTCCTCCCACAGCGCCACCGCCGCACCGTCGATGCCGTCGGCGGCCGAGATGACGAAGATCGCGGCATCGGCCGCGCGGATCCCGGCCCGCAACTCGCCCACGAAGTCGGGGTGGCCGGGGGCGTCCAGCAGGTTGGTCAGGGTGCCGCGGTTCTCGACAGAGGCGATGTACAGCTGGGCGGCGCGCTCGGCGTCCTCCTTCTCGCCGCGGTAGCCGGCGATCCGGGCCTTGAGCAACTGCTCGAACAGGGAAGTCTTCCCCGACCCCGCGTTTCCGATCAGGACGACATTGCGGACTTGGTCAGGACTGGTCACCTGCAGCGAGGCAGCGCTCATCTTCGAACTCATGCAGACAACCTTGCCCGGGGCAGGGGCACCCTGCAACCGGTTTTGCTCGATTCATTTCAGGCGTCGCCGGCGCGTTTGAGCGAGACGGTGATCCGGGCCGCGCAGACCTGCCGGCCGTCGTCGTCGACGATCGCCACGTCGTAGGTCGCCAGGGTGCCGCCGATGCGCAGCGCGGTGGCCGTGCCGGTCACCCAGCCGGATCGCACCGGCAACAGGTGGGTGGCGTTGATGTCGACCCCGGCGATCATTCCCTGCGGGCCGACCTCGGCCGCCGCGGCCAGTGATGCCAGGGTTTCGGCCACCACGCAGGAGGCGCCGCCGTGCCACAACCCGAAGGGCTGGGTGTTGCCCTCCACCGGATACCGCCCGACCGCCCGGGTGGGGGTCACCTCGTCCAGGATCATCCCCATCTTGATGTCGAGGGCGCTGGCGAGGCCGTGGAACCAGTCGGGCACGTTCATGGCCCCACCTTGGCACACTCGCGCCGCATGCGATCAGCCCGTTCCGCCGGCCGGTTCCGGTGAGGGTGCGGCCTTGTAGGGTGTCGGGCGTGACGACTCCAGTTACCCCGGACGAGGACGGGCGGGCCGGCGACTCCGGCGTGCTGCTGTTGATCGACGGCCATTCGGTCGCCTACCGGGCGTTCTTCGCCCTGCCGGTGGAGAACTTCTCGACCACAACCGGGCAGCACACCAATGCCGTCTACGGGTTCACCTCGATGCTCATCAACGTGCTCCGGGATGAGCAGCCCACCCACCTCGCGGTGGCCTTCGACGTCTCCCGGCAGACCTTCCGCAGCGAGGAGTACGCCGAGTACAAGGCCAATCGCTCGACCTCGCCGGCCGAGTTCAAAGGCCAGGTCGATCTCATCAAGGAGGTGCTGGACGCGCTCAACATCGTCCACGTCGAACTGGACGGCTTCGAGGCCGACGACATCATCGCCACCCTCGCCCGGCGCGCGACCCAGTCCGGCCTGAAGGTGCTGGTCTGCACCGGGGACCGCGACACCCTGCAATTGGTGAACGACTCGGTCACCGTGCTGTACCCCCGCAAGGGCGTCTCCGACCTGGCCCGGATGACCCCGGACGTGGTGGCGGAGAAGTACCTGGTCGCCCCGCAGCGCTACCCCGAACTGGCGGCCCTGGTGGGCGAGACCAGCGACAACCTGCCGGGTGTCCCCGGGGTCGGGCCGAAGACCGCGGCGAAGTGGCTGACCGCCTACGACGGGCTGGAGAACCTGCTCCGCCGGGTGGACGAGATCGGCGGGAAGGCCGGCGACTCGCTGCGCGAGCACCTGGACGACGTGATCCGCAACCGCCGGCTGAACGCCCTGGTGGGCGACCTCGAGCTGCCGGTCGAGGTGAGCGAACTGGAACGGCACGAGTGGAGCCGCGAAGCGGTGCACACCCTCTTCGACGCGCTGGAGTTCCGCGTGCTGCGGGATCGCCTGCTGGAGACCCTGCCGGCCGAGCAGGCCGGTCCGTCCGGTGGTTTCGAGGTGGCCGGGACGGTGCTGGGCGCCGGCGAGGTCGCGGCGTGGCTTTCCGAGCATGCCCGTGACGCCCTGGTCGGCATCGATGTCACCGGAAGCTGGCGCTGGGGAACCGGCGACCTGACCGGCCTGGCCCTGGCCACCGCGGCGGGCGCCGCCGCCTGGGTGGACGTCGCCGAGCTGGGCCCCGCCGACGACGCCGCGCTGGCCGACTGGCTGGCCGATCCGTCCGCGCCCAAGGCGATGCACGACGCGAAAGGCCCGCTGGAGGCGATCTGGGCACGCGGCTGGGAACTGGCCGGCCTGGTGAGCGACACCCAGCTCGCCGCCTACCTCCTCAAGCCCGACCAGCGGGTCTACGATCTGGCCGACCTCACCGCCCGCCACCTCAAGCGCGAGCTCGCCGTCGACGCCAGCGGCGCCAGCACCTCCGATCAGCTGGCGTTCAGCTTCGACGAGACCGTGGGCCAGGAGGCGATGGTGCGGGCGCGCGCGGTGATCGATCTCGCCGGCGTGCTCGAGGCCGAACTGGAGGAGCGCGGCGGGGCGGGGCTGCTGCGCGATGTCGAACTCCCGCTGCTGCGCACCCTGGCCACCATGGAGCGCACCGGCGTGGCCGTGGACGCCGACTTCCTGGAGCGGTTGCGCGACGACTTCGACACCGAGGTCGCCAAGGCCGAGGCCGAGGCCTTCGCGGTGATCGGGCACTCCCTCAACCTGGGTTCGCCGAAGCAGTTGCAGACCGTACTGTTCGACGAGTTGGCGATGCCCAAGACCCGGCGCACCCAGACCGGCTACACCACCGACGCGGAGTCGCTGGAGCACCTCTACGCCCGCACCGAGCATCCCTTCCTGGCCCACCTGCTGCGCCATCGCGACCAGATCCGGCTGCGGCAAACCGTCGAGGGGCTGCTGAAGTCGATCGCCGACGACGGACGGATCCACACCACCTACGTCCAGACCATCGCCGCCACCGGCCGGCTCTCCAGCACCGACCCGAACCTGCAGAACATCCCGATCCGCACCGCCGACGGCCGCCGGATCCGCGAGGCCTTCGTCGTCGGCACCGGCTACGAGACGTTGCTGACCGCCGACTACTCGCAGATCGAGATGCGGATCATGGCCCACGCCTCCCAGGACGCCGGCCTGATCGAGGCGTTCAACGCGGGGGAGGACTTCCACACCGTGATGGCGGCCCGGGTGTTCGGCGTCGACCCCGAGGACGTGGACGTGGCGCAGCGCGCCCGGATCAAGGCGATGAACTACGGCCTGGCCTATGGGCTGAGCGCCTTCGGGCTCTCGCAACAGCTCAAGATCGAGGTCTCCGAGGCCCGCGGGCTGATGGCGGAGTACTTCGAGCGGTTCGGCCACGTCAGCGACTACCTGCACGACGTCGTCGACACGGCCCGCCGCACCGGTTTCACCGAGACCATCCTGGGCCGGCGCCGCTACCTGCCCGACCTCACCTCGTCCAACCGGCAGCGCCGCGAGATGGCGGAGCGGATGGCCCTGAACGCGCCCATCCAGGGATCGGCCGCCGACATCATCAAGGTCGCCATGCTGGATGTGGAGACAGCTCTGGCCAGGCAGGGGCTGGCCAGCCGGATGCTGCTGCAGGTGCACGACGAACTGGTCTTCGAAGTGGCGCCCGGCGAGGCCGGCGCGGTGGAGGCGCTGGTGCGGGAGAAGATGGGCCGGGCGGTCGACCTCACCGTCCCGCTCGAGGTCTCTGTCGGCACCGGGCATTCCTGGCACGAGGCCGCGCACTGAGATGGACGAAGCCCAGGACCGGCAGCACGCGCTGTGGGGACGGGCCGCGGCCGGCTACGACCGGGCGATGGGCCCGCTGGAGCGCGGATGGATCGGTCGCTACCGGGCTCAGCTGATCGGGCAGGCCGAAGGCCGCGTGATCGAGGCCGGCATCGGCACCGGCGCCAACCTGCGGCACTACCCGGCCTCGGTGGAGTTGACCGGGGTGGACGCGAGCCCGGAGATGCTCGCCCGGGCCGTCGACCGGGCCGCGGCCCTGGGACGGACGGCCGATCTACGGGTGGGGGACGCCGACGCGCTGCCGTGCGAGGATCGCGGCGCCGACACGGTGGTGGCCACCCTGTTGCTGTGCTCGGTGCCGGCCGTCGACCAGACGCTGGCCGAGTTCGCCCGGGTGCTGCGCCCCGGCGGACGACTGCTGCTGCTCGACCACGTCGTCTCCTCCTGGGCCGGACTGCGCGCCCTCCAGGGCCTGGCGGACCGGGTCACCGCCAGCACCGGCGAGCGCTGGCGCCGCCGTCCGCTGGACCGGCTGCCGGAAGCCGGCTTCGAGATCGAGTCGGTCACCGCCGGCCGGGCTCGGCTGATCGAGGCGGTGGTGGCGCGCCGGGCCATTCCCGGGCATGATGAAGGCCCTTCCGCCAGATCGTGAGGTAATCGTGACCTGCGCAGAATTGACCCCTTTCGGGCGCGCTCGGTAACCTGTTGGGGCACTGCGGCTGGTCTGGCTTCGGACAGAGTAGGCCAGGCACGTGCGCTGGCATCCGTCGGATCATCGGTCAGGTCGTTTCTCAGCCACACGGTCGCTGTGCGACTGGCAAACACCACACCTGATCAATCGGAGCCCTCCTACATGACCTCCTCTCCTGAGGCCTCTCTCGTTGCAGTCGACGATCTCGGTTCGCCCGAGGCCTTCCTCGCAGCAGTCGACGCGACCATCAAATACTTCAATGACGGCGACATCGTCTCCGGCACCGTCGTCAAGGTCGATCGGGACGAAGTCCTGCTCGACATCGGTTACAAGACCGAAGGCGTCATCCCTTCCAAGGAACTCTCCATCAAGCACGATGTGAACCCGTTCGACGTGGTTTCCGTGGGCGATGAGATCGAGGCCCTCGTCCAGCAGAAGGAGGACAAGGAAGGCCGCCTGATCCTCTCCAAGAAGCGGGCTCAGTACGAGCGCGCCTGGGGCACGATCGAGAAGGTCAAGGAAGCCGACGGCGTCGTGGTCGGCAAGGTGATCGAGGTCGTCAAGGGCGGCCTGATCATCGACATCGGCCTGCGCGGCTTCCTCCCCGCCTCCCTGGTGGAGATGCGCCGGGTGCGCGATCTGCAGCCCTACGTCGGCATGGAGCTCGAGGCCAAGATCATCGAGCTGGATCGCAACCGCAACAACGTGGTGCTGTCCCGCCGGGCGTGGCTGGAGCAGACCCAGTCCGAGGTGCGTCACACCTTCCTCAACCAGCTCGCCAAGGGCCAGATCCGCAAGGGCGTGGTCTCCTCGATCGTCAACTTCGGCGCCTTCGTCGACCTGGGCGGCGTGGACGGCCTGGTGCACGTCTCCGAGCTCTCCTGGAAGCACATCGACCACCCGTCCGAGGTCGTCGAGGTCGGCACCGAGGTCACCGTCGAGGTGCTGGACGTCGACCTGGATCGCGAACGCGTCTCGCTGTCGCTGAAGGCGACCCAGGAGGATCCCTGGCAGACCTTCGCCCGTACCCACCAGATCGGCCAGATCGTGCCGGGCAAGGTCACCAAGCTGGTGCCGTTCGGTGCGTTCGTCCGCGTCGAGGAGGGCATCGAGGGCCTGGTGCACGTCTCCGAGCTGGCCGTGCGCCACGTCGAGATCCCCGAGCAGGTCGTCAGCGTGAACGACGATGTGATGGTCAAGATCATCGACATCGATCTGGAGCGTCGCCGGATCTCGCTGAGCCTCAAGCAGGCCAACGAGGGTGTCGACGTGGCTGCCGACGACTTCGATCCGGCGCTGTACGGCATGTCCGCCTCGTACGACGATCAGGGCAACTACATCTACCCCGAGGGCTTCGATCCGGAGACCCAGGAGTGGAAGCCCGGCTACGAGGAGCAGCAGCGCGCCTGGGAGCAGCAGTACGCCGAGGCGCAGGCCCGTTGGGAAGCCCACAAGAAGCAGGTCGAGGAGGCCGAGGCCGACAACGTCAAGGCCGCGGTTGCCGCCGCGACCCCGACCGCCTACTCCGCCGGCTCCGAGGCTGTCGAGGAGGAGGGCTCGCTGGCCTCCGACGAGGCCCTGCAGGCCCTGCGGGAGAAGCTGACCGGCAGCGCCGACTGACCTTCGTCCGTCCGACAGCGCCCCTCGCCATCCGGCGGGGGGCGCTGTTGCGTCCCGGGAGAGGATGGGGTGTGGCACAGTGGATCCAGCGATGGAAGGGGCGTTGATGGCCGAGTCGAGGGAACGCTTCGAGACCTATCCCTACGAACCCGGAGCGCCCGCCGAGTCGAGGCTGCAGGATCCGACGCCCGCCTCATTGCAGCCGCGCCGGATCGTCCCGCCGCCCCCGCCGCCCAAGCCGCCGGGTATCGGCCGCCGGGTCGTGCTGTTCGGAGCCGCGGGCGTGGTGGCGGTGGGCCTGGCCGGGGCGGTGGCGCTGGGTCCGCTCGCCCACTACTCGGATCCGGTCCCGATTGCAACTGCATCCCCGGCGATCCCGGACGACGAGGACGGACTCGAGGTCTCCTACGCCATGCTGGACACAAGCTATGGCTCGATGGACATCGAAGTGCCCGCCGACTGGACGGTGGACTCCGAGGGGTCGTTCCTGCAGCTCTCCCACGAGCAGGGCATGCTCAGCGCCCGCGGCCCGGAACGCGTGACGGCCACCGCGGAGGGGCTGGCCCGGGAGGCTGACTACCTCCGCGACGGCTTCGACCCCGGCGACGGCGAGGCGCTGGTGGTCGACGAATCCGACAACCGGCTCACGGTGCTGGTACAGACCCGCGCGGGACACTTCGGCGGCGAACCAGCGACCGAGCATGTGACCCTGCTGGCCGACCCCGATCCCGATACCGAGCGTTCGCTGGTGATCTCCTGGGTGACCGTGGATGCCGCCAAGGATCCGACCGGGCAGGCCCGCGGGATGGACCGCCAGTTGCAGCGCCAATTCGAGAACTACTGACGTGCTGCGGGTCGGACTGACCGGAGGCATCGGTTCGGGCAAGTCGGCGGTGGCCGACCTGCTGGCCGACCACGGTGCGGTGATCGTCGACGCCGATCTGCTGGCGCGACAGGCGGTCGAACCCGGGACGCCGGGGCTGGCGCGGATAGTCGAGGCGTTCGGGCCCGGCGTGCTGACCTCCGACGGCCGGCTGGACCGGGCCACCTTGGGCGAGATCGTCTTCTCGGACGCAGGGGCGCGGGCCCGGCTGAACGCCATCGTCCACCCCGAGGTGCGGCGGCTGGCGGCGGCGGCCGATGAGGCGGCCGGCGACCAGGAGGTCGTCGTCCACGTGATCCCACTGCTGGTCGAGACCGGGCAGCAGGATCGGTTCGACCTGATGGTGGTGGTGGACGTCGACCCGCAGACCCAGCTGGAGCGCATCCTGGCGCGCGACCGGCTCACCCCGGACCAGGCTGCGGCCCGGATCAACGCCCAGGCCACCCGGGAATCCCGGCTGGCGGCCGCCGACGTGGTGCTCGACAACAGCGGGTCGTTGTCCCACCTGACCGCCCAGGTCGACCAGCTCTGGCGGCGGCTACGGCCTTCCGCCTCGCGGGGCTGACCGGCACCGCGCTCCCCGGGCTGCCGCATCGGGATGTGTCAGTGGCCCGGCATAGGCTGTATGTCATGCGTCCGGTAACCGATGTGCAGCGGAGAGTGGCACCGTTCGTGGTGCACGCCGACTTCGAGCCGGCCGGCGACCAGCCGGCGGCGATCGACGATCTGCAGCGCCGCATCCAGGCCGAGGAGAAGGACGTGGTGCTGCTCGGCGCCACCGGCACCGGCAAGACGGCGACCGTCGCGTGGCTGGCCGAGCGGCTGCAGCGTCCGATGCTGGTGATGCAGCCGAACAAGACCCTGGCCGCCCAGTTCGCCAACGAGCTGCGGCAGTTCTTCCCCGACAACGCGGTGGAGTACTTCGTCTCGTACTACGACTACTACCAGCCCGAGGCGTACATCCCGCAGACCGACACCTACATCGAGAAGGACTCCTCGCTCAACGAGGAGGTCGAACGGCTGCGCCACTCCGCGACCAACTCGCTGCTCACCCGGCGGGACGTGATCGTGGTGGCCACCGTCTCGGCGATCTACGGCCTGGGCACCCCGCAGGAGTATGTCGACCGGATGGTGCGGATGCGGGTCGGCGAGGAGGTCGATCGCGACACCCTGCTGCGCCGGCTGGTCGACATCCAGTACGCCCGCAACGACCTGGCCGGCACCCGCGGCACCTTCCGGGTGCGCGGCGACACCGTCGAGGTGTTCCCGATGTACGAGGAGCACGCGGTGCGGATCGAGTTCTTCGGCGACGAGATCGAGGCGCTGTCGACCCTGCACCCGCTGACCGGCGAGGTGCTGACCGAGGACGCCGAGGTCTACGTCTTCCCCGCCTCCCACTACGTGGCCGGCCCGGAGCGGATGGAGCGGGCGATCGGAGACATCGAGGTAGAACTCGGCGGCCGCCTGACCGAACTCGACGCGGCCGGCAAGCTGCTGGAGGCCCAGCGGCTGCGGATGCGCACCGGCTACGACATCGAGATGATGCGCCAGATCGGTACCTGCTCGGGCATCGAGAACTACTCCCGCCACATCGACGGGCGCGGGGCCGGCAGCGCGCCGAACTGCCTGCTGGATTACTTCCCCGAGGATTTCCTGCTGGTGGTGGACGAGTCGCACGTGACGATCCCGCAGATCGGCGGCATGTACGAGGGCGATATGTCGCGCAAGCGGACGCTGGTGGAGCACGGCTTCCGGCTGCCGTCGGCGGCCGACAACCGTCCGCTGCGGTTCGAGGAGTTCGTTGACCGGATCGGCCAGACCGTCTATCTCTCGGCCACCCCTGGGCCCTACGAACTTGCCCGCGCCACCGGGATCGTTGAGCAGGTGATTCGGCCCACCGGGCTGGTCGACCCCGAGGTGATCATCAAGCCCACCAAGGGCCAGATCGACGACCTGATGGGAGAGATCCGGCAGCGCGCGGCCCGCAACGAGCGGGTGCTGGTGACCACCCTCACCAAGAAGATGGCCGAGGATCTCACCGACTACCTGATGGAGAACGGGGTCCGCACCCGCTACCTGCACTCCGAGGTGGACACCCTGCGGCGGATCGAGCTGCTGCGGGAGCTGCGGCTGGGGGAGTACGACGTGCTGGTCGGCATTAACCTGCTGCGGGAGGGCCTGGACCTGCCCGAGGTGAGCCTGGTGGCGATCCTGGACGCCGACAAGGAGGGCTTCCTGCGCAGCGAGCGATCGCTGATTCAGACCATCGGGCGAGCCGCCCGCAACGTCGACGGCCAGGTGCACATGTACGCCGACAAGATCACCGATTCGATGGCGGCGGCGATCGACGAGACCAACCGGCGCCGCGCCAAGCAGGTGGCCTACAACACCGAGCGCGGCATCGACCCGCAGCCGCTGCGCAAGAAGATCGCCGACATCACCGATCTGCTCGCCCGGGAGGAGGCCGACAGCGCGAGCCTGGTGGAACAGGTGCCCGGCCGCCGCGGCTCCACCCCGGTGCCGCTGGATTCCACCGACGCCCGCGACCTGGCCGCGCTGCCCGCCGCGGAGCTGGCCAACCTCGTCCACGAACTCACCGAGCAGATGCACAGCGCCGCCGCGGACCTGCAGTTCGAGCTGGCCGCCCGGCTGCGTGACGAGGTGGCCGACATCAAGAAGATGCTGCGCCAGCTGCTGGCCGCCACCAAGTGAGGTCCGGTTGGCCAGCGATGGATCGACCTGAGAGAATCGGGGCGCTGATGACCGCGGCCTCCACCGCGTGCCACCGAGCCCGTTAGCTGCGCCTGGGAGGCAAGCGTTATGCATGTGACCGGTGAGGTCTGGCTGATCACCATCGCCGCGATGGTGGTGATCCTCGCCGTCGACCTGCTGATCATCGGCCGACGCCCGCACGAGCCTTCGATGAAGGAGTGCGGTATCGCGATCGGGGTGTTCTCCGGTCTGGCGGTGCTCTTCGGTCTGGCGATCTGGTACCTCTCGGGGCCCCGGTACGCCGCCGAATTCTTCGCGGGCTGGCTCACCGAGTACAGCCTGAGCATCGACAACCTGTTCATCTTCGTGCTGATCATGGCGAATCTGCGGGTCCCCCGGCAGTTGCAGCAATTCGCGCTGATGGTCGGGATCGTGCTGGCGCTGATCTTCCGCGGCATCTTCATCGCCATCGGCGCGGCGGCGATCGCCCGGTTCAGCTGGGTGTTCTTCCTCTTCGGCGCGTTCCTGATCTACACCGCCGTGAAGCTGTACCTCGATTACCGGGCCAAGCACAGCGAGGGCGACGACGACGTCGAGAACGCGCTGATGCGATGGGTGAGGAGGGTCTTCCCGGCGACCGAGGAGTATCACGGCACGAGCCTGACGGTGGTGGAGAACGGCAAGCGACTGATCACCCCGATGCTGATCGTGATCGTCGCGCTGGGCAGCACCGATCTGTTGTTCGCGCTGGATTCGATCCCGGCGATCTTCGGCCTGACCCGCGAGCCCTATCTGGTGTTCGCGGCCAACGTCTTCGCCCTGATGGGCCTGCGGCAGCTCTACTTCCTGATCGGCGGTCTACTCCAGCGGCTGGTCTACCTGTCGGTGGGGCTGTCCTTCATCCTGGCGTTCATCGGGGTCAAGCTGGTGCTGCACGCGATGCACGAGTACCACCTGGACTCCCCGCTCGGCTTCTCCGGCGAACTGCCGATCTGGGTGTCGTTGTCGGTCATCCTTGTCACTCTCCTGGTGACCACCGCCGCGTCGCTGATGAAGTCGGGTCGGGAGGCGCGGGCTGTGGCGCGGGAGAACAGCGGCCCCTCAGGCGAGTAGCGGCAGGAGCGGCAGGTCGGCGTCCGCCAGCCGGGCGCGGCCGCTCAGCCAGGCCCACAGCTCGGCATCGCCGGCCCGCGCCACGGCGGTGACCGGGCCGCGTCCGATGGTGGCGGTGAAGCCGGAATCGCCCTCGACGGCGATCGCCGGCAGATCGGCGTCCTGGACGCGGGCGGCGACCCAGGGCAGCAGCCAGGCGGCCGCCTCGGCGGGCACCTGATCGGCGGTGAAGCCGCAGTCGAGGTCGATGTGGTGGACGAACACCTCGTGCAACCGAACCAGCGGGAGGGTGGCCAGCGGCCGGGTGCGGCCCAGGAAGCGGACCGGGCGGTGCCAGTCCGTCACGGCGTGCCAGACGGTGGTCAGCGCGGTGGCGGAGGTGTCGAGATCGATCTGCAGCTCCAGGCTGTTGCGCTCCGCACCCCGCTCGAGTTCGGCGAACCGGGTCTCGGCGGAGACGTCCGGCGGGGTCTCACCGGCCAGGCAGGCCTGCGTGAACTCGCGGAGCCGATCCGCGCCCCGGGCCAGGTGTGTCGCGACGTGGGCGCGGGTCCAGCCCGGCAGCAGGCTGGGCGCCCGCCAGTCCGCCTCGAGAATGCCGATGGTGTCGCGCAGCAGGCCTTGATCGGCCTCCCGGGTGATCAGCTGGATGCCCTCCACGGGGACGGATCCGCTGCGCGCTGTCATGGTGCCCCACCCTAGGGCCCCGAGGGCGAACGTGCCACCGACAGGCGCTGACCGTGGCCGTGAGAACTGTCAGAGACCGGGCATACGATGAACGGCGTGAATGACCGCCTCATCGTGCGTGGCGCCAGGGAGCACAACCTGCGCAACGTCAGCCTCGATCTCCCGCGTGACTCGCTCATCGTGTTCACCGGTCTCTCCGGCTCGGGCAAGTCCAGCCTGGCCTTCGACACCATCTTCGCCGAGGGGCAGCGCCGCTACGTCGAGAGCCTGTCGGCCTACGCCCGGCAGTTCCTCGGCCAGATGGACAAGCCCGACGTCGATTTCATCGAGGGATTGTCGCCGGCGGTCTCGATCGACCAGAAGTCGACCAGCCGGAATCCGCGCTCCACGGTGGGCACCATCACCGAGGTGTACGACTACCTGCGCCTGCTGTTCGCCCGGATCGGTCATCCGCACTGTCCTGAATGCGGCGAGCGGATCAGCCGGCAGACCCCGCAGCAGATCGTCGACCGGCTTCTCGCCCACCCCGAGGGCACCCGCTTTCAGGTGCTGGCACCCGTGGTCCGCGGCCGCAAGGGGGAGTACGTCGACCTCTTCCGGCAGCTGGCCGGGCAGGGGCTGAGCCGGGTCCGGGTGGACGGTGAGGTGCATCAGCTCACCTCGCCGCCCACGCTCGACAAGCAGAAGAAGCACTCGATCGACGTGATCGTCGATCGGCTGGCGGTGAAGCCCTCCATCAAGCAGCGGCTGACTGATTCGGTGGAGACCGCGCTCGGCCTGGCGTCCGGCGTGGTGGCGATCGACTTCATCGACCGGGAGGCCGACGACCCCCGGCGGGAGCGGCGCTATTCGGAGTCGCTGGCCTGCCCCAACGGTCACGACATCTCGATCGAGGAGCTCGAACCCCGGCAGTTCTCGTTCAACGCGCCGTGGGGCGCCTGCCCGGCCTGTTCCGGCCTGGGCACCCGGCTGGAGGTCGACCCGGAACTCGTCGTCCCGGACACCGGCAAGAGCCTGGCGCAGAACGCCATCGCGGTCTGGTCGAGCCCTTACCTGGGTGGCTACTTCCAGACCGTGCTGGGAGCGCTGTCCGAGCAGGAGGGGTTCTCGATGGACACCCCCTGGCGGGAGCTGCCGGCCCGCATCCGCAGCCTGCTGCTGGGCGGCCTGGCCAAGCCGGTGACGGTCCGCACCCGCACCCGTCACGGCCGCGAGCACAACTTCCGCGCCAAGTACGAAGGGGCGATCGCCTACATCGCCCGTCGTCACGGTGAGGCCGAGACGGATTCCTCCCGGGAGCGGTTCGGCGGCTACATGCGCGAGGTTCCCTGCCTGACCTGCAACGGGGCGCGGCTGAAGCCCTCGTCGCTGGCGGTGACGATCGGCGGTCGCAACATCGCCGAGGTCGCGGGCCTCTCGATCGACGAGGCGGCCCGCTTCATGCGCGGCCTGGAGCTCACCGAACGGGAGGCGCAGATCGCGGAGCGGGTGGTGAAGGAGATCAACGAACGGCTCCGCTTCCTGCTGGACGTCGGGCTGGATTACCTCACGCTCTCCCGCACCGCGGGCAGCCTCTCCGGCGGGGAGGCGCAGCGGATCCGGCTCGCCACCCAGATCGGGTCGGGCCTGGTGGGAGTGCTCTACGTGCTGGACGAACCCTCCATCGGGCTGCACCAGCGCGACAACCACCGGCTGATCGAGACCCTGGTGCGGTTGCGGGAACTCGGCAACACGCTGATCGTGGTCGAGCACGACGAGGACACGATCCGCACCGCCGACTGGGTGGTCGACATCGGCCCGGGCGCCGGCGAGCACGGCGGCAAGGTGGTGCTCTCCGGCACGGTCGACGAACTGCTCGACCACCCCGACTCGCTCACCGGCGCCTACCTGTCCGGTCGCCGCGCGATCCCGTTGCCGGCCACCCGGCGGCGCGCCAACGGCAAGGAGCTGACCATCCATGGCGCCCGCGAGCACAACCTGCGCGACGTGACCGTCTCGTTCCCGCTCGGGCTGCTGATCGCGGTGACCGGGGTTTCGGGCTCGGGCAAATCCTCGCTGGTGAACTCGATTCTCTACAACGCGCTGGCCAAGCACCTCTACAACGCCCGCGCGGTGCCCGGCCGGCACGCGTCCATCACCGGGCTGGAGCACATCGACAAGAGCATCCATGTCGACCAGTCGCCGATCGGCCGCACGCCGCGGTCGAACCCGGCCACCTACACCGGGGTCTTCGACCGGATCCGCAAGCTCTTCGCCGAGACGCCGGAGGCGAAGGTGCGGGGTTACGGCCCGGGCCGGTTCTCGTTCAACGTGAAGGGCGGGCGCTGCGAGAACTGCGCCGGCGACGGCACCATCAAGATCGAGATGAACTTCCTGCCCGACGTCTACGTCCCCTGCGAGGTCTGCCACGGCGCCCGGTACAACCGCGAGACCCTGGAGGTGCACTACAAGGGCAAGACGGTCGCCGAGGTGCTCAACATGCCGATCGAGGAGGCGCTGGAGTTCTTCGCCCCGATCCCGGCCATCGCCCGGCACCTGCGCACCCTGGTGGACGTCGGCCTCGGTTACGTCCGCCTGGGGCAGCCCGCCACCACCCTGTCCGGCGGCGAGGCGCAACGGGTGAAGCTGGCCAGCGAGCTGCAGCGGCGTTCGACCGGCCGGACCATCTACGTGCTGGACGAGCCGACCACCGGCCTGCACTTCGAGGACATCCGCAAGCTGCTCGGCGTGCTCGGCCGGCTGGTGGACGCGGGCAACACGGTGGTGGTGATCGAACACAACCTCGACGTGATCAAGACCGCCGACTGGGTGATCGACCTGGGCCCGGAGGGCGGCTCGCGCGGCGGCGAGGTGCTCTGCGTGGGTACCCCCGAGCAGGTCGCCGACGATCCGCTGTCGTTCACCGGCCAGTTCCTGCGCCCGGTGCTGGAAGGCGCCCCGCCGGTGCTGCTGGAGCCGGAGCCGCTGGTCAGCTGATCGTGAGGGTGTCGCCGTCCCTGGTCACGGTCGCTGCCGTCAGTGCCTGGGTGGCCGGGCCGGTGATCACCGAGCCGTCAGCCAGCGAGAAGGTGCTGCCGTGGTGTCCGCAGACGATCGCGGCGTCGGTCACCTGCTGCACCGGCAACCCCTGGTGGGTGCACCGCGAACTGAAGGCCTCGAAGGTGCCCTCGGTGGGCTGGGTGACGACGAACGAGCCGACGATGATGCCCGAGCCGACCGGAACGTCGCCGACCGCCACCGTCGTACCCGAACCGCCGTTGCCCCCGGTGGTCTGGCTCCCGCCGCCGATCCCGCAACCGCCCAGGCACAGGGCCAGCGCACCGGCCCCGGTGGCGGCCAGCAACGCGCGGCGCGATGCGGTGTAGCTCGGTTCGGTGACCGTCATGATCGTCTCCTTCGATGCCGGAGGCCGTCCCCTCGATGATGGAGGAGAGCGTAGTCGGCCGATCCTCGGCGCTGCCTGTGCGCCGGCTGTGGGTTGGGAACTCGGCGGTGTCGGACCTGCGTCCTATGCTGGCCGGGATGAGGAAAGGACGGGGTCGTGGCTGACCCGCAGAGCTATCGGCCGAAGACCGGCTCGATTCCCACCGACCCCGGTGTCTACCGCTTCAGCGACACCGAGGGCCGGGTTCTCTATGTCGGCAAGGCGGTCAACCTACGGCAGCGGCTGACCTCCTACTTCGCCGATCCCGCCTCGCTGCACTTCCGTACCCAGACGATGGTGCGCACCGCCGCCCGGGTGGAGTGGACGGTCGTCCGCAACGAACTCGAGGCCCTCCAGCTGGAGTACACCTGGATCAAGCAGTTCGATCCCCGCTTCAACGTCAAGTACCGCGACGACAAGTCCTATCCGTGGGTGGCGATCACCTGGTCGGAGGAGTTCCCCCGGGTCTTCGTCGGGCGCGGCGCCAAACGGAAGGGCAACCGCTACTTCGGCCCCTACGCGCAGGCCTGGGCGATCCGCGACACCATCGACACGCTGCTGGGCGTCTTCCCGATGCGCTCCTGCACCGCCGGGGTGTTCAAGAGCGCCAAGGCGAGCGGGCGCCCCTGCCTGTTCGGCTACATCGGCAAGTGCGCGGCCCCCTGCGTCGGACGGATCGACGCCGACGAACACCGTGAGCTGGTGCAGGACGTCTGCGACTTCCTGGCGGGCAAGACAGCGACCCTGACCCGCCGGATCGAGCAGCAGATGCGGGATGCCGCCGCGGTGCTGCGGGATCGGCTGGCCGCGCTCACCAGCGCCACGGAGTCGAACGCCATCGTGCTGGCCGACGGCACCGATGCCGATGTGATCGCCCTGGCGGAGGATCCGCTGGAGGTCGCCGTCCAGATCTTCCACGTCCGGGCCGGACGGGTGCGCGGCCAGCGTGGCTGGGTGGCCGACCGTACCGACGACGCGGACACCGCGCACCTGGTCGAGGCCTTCCTGCTCTACCACTACAGCGAGGCGGTCGAGGAATCCGAGGTCGCCTCCGCGATCCCGCCCGAGATCCTGGTTCCGGTCGAACCCGCCAGCGGGGGAGTGCTGGCCGAGTTGCTGAGCGAACAGCGCGGCACCCGGGTCCGGATCCGGGTGCCGCAGCGCGGCCCCAAGCTCACCCTGCTCGAGACCGTGGCCCGCAACGCCGGCGAGGCCCTCATCCAGCACAAGACCCGCCGGGCCAGCGACCTCACCACCCGCAACCGGGCGCTGGAGGAGCTCCAGCAGGCGCTCGGGCTGGCCGAGGCGCCGCTGCGGATCGAGTGCTTCGACATCTCGCACCTGCAGGGCACCGAGGTGGTCGCCTCCATGGTGGTCTTCGAGGACGGGCTGCCCCGCAAGAGCGACTACCGCCGATTCATCATCCGCAGCGTCGAATCCAACGACGTCGGCGCCATGCGCGAGGTGATCGGCCGCCGGTTCACCCGGCTGCGCGACGAGCAGCCGTCGGAGGACGGGCCGCTGTTGATCGATCCCGACACCGGGGTGCCGCGCCGCTTCGCCTACGCTCCCGGGCTGGTCGTGGTCGACGGCGGCGCCCCCCAGGTCGCGGCGGCGCAGCAGGCGCTGGCCGAACTCGGCATGCCCGACATCCCGCTGGCCGGGCTGGCCAAGCGAATGGAGGAGGTCTGGCTGCCGGGGGAGGAGTACCCGCTGATCCTGCCGCGCACCAGCGAGGGCCTGTACCTGCTGCAGCGGGTGCGGGACGAGGCCCACCGGTTCGCCATCACCCACCACCGCGGGCGTCGCTCGGCCAGCATGGTGGAATCCCTGCTGGACGCCGTCCCGGGCCTGGGGGAGATCCGCCGCAAGGCGCTGCTGCGCCACTTCGGGTCGCTGAGGAAACTACGGGCCGCCGCCGTCGAGGAGATCGCGGCGGTGCCCGGCATCGGGCCCAAGACCGCCCAGGCCATCCACGACGCGGTGCTGGGCCAGCCGGCCGGCGAGGTACTCAACACTGCCACCGGCGAAATCAGCAGCTGACCCCCGAGGGGCGGACTACCCTCGTCAAGGCCCGCTTTCCAGCGCGTAGCCGGCCACTACGCCCGTCCGAGAACGGCAGCACCGCGATGAACGACGCCTCGCCTCCGCGCAGCCCGTGGCCCGCCCTGTGGGCTATGTCCATCGGGTTCTTCATGATGCTGCTGGACACCACCATCGTGTCGGTGGCGAATCCCGCCATCAAGGCCGCGTTGGATCCGCACACGAACAACCTCGACAACGTGGTGTGGGTGACCAGCGCCTACCTGCTTGCCTACGCCGTGCCGCTGCTGATCACCGGACGCCTCGGCGACCGGTTCGGCCCGCGCAGCCTGTACCTGATCGGGCTGGCGATCTTCACCCTCGCCTCACTGGGCTGCGGCCTGTCCACCACGCTGGGGATGCTGGTCGGGATGCGCGCGGTGCAGGGCCTGGGCGCCGCGCTGCTCAGCCCGCAGACCATGGCTGTGATCACCCGCACCTTCCCGGCCCATTCCCGCGGCGCGGCGATGGGCCTGTGGGGGGCGACCTCGGGGGTGGCGACGCTGGTCGGCCCGCTGGCCGGCGGCATCCTGGTGGACGGCTTCGGCTGGGAGGCGATCTTCTTCGTCAACCTGCCGGTCGGCGTGATCGCCTTCGTCCTGGCCTGGATCCTGATCCCCCGGCTGGAGACCCACCCGCACCGCTTCGACCTCGGCGGAGTGGTGTTGAGCGCGATCGCGCTCTTCCTGATCGTGTTCGGCCTGCAGGAGGCCGAGAAGTACGACTGGGGCCAGATCTGGGGGCCGGTGTCGGTGTGGTCGCTGATCGGCAGCGGGGTGGTCGTGCTGGCGCTCTTCGTCTGGCAGCAGTCGCGGACCCGCAGCGAACCGCTGGTGCCGCTGGAACTGTTCGGTGACCGCAACTTCTCCGTGGCCAACCTGGGCATCGTCACGGTCGGCTTCACCGTGACCAGCATGGCGCTGCCGCTGATGTTCTACGTCCAGCTGGCCCGCGGACTCACCCCCACCCAGGCGGCCCTGCTGATGGTCCCCACCGCGGTGATGGCCGGTGTCCTGTCGCCGCCGGCCGGGCACCTCCTCGATCGGGTCGACCCGCGGGCACTGCTCGTCCCGGGTCTGCTGCTGGTCGCCGCCGCCTTGGTGACCTACGCCGGGCTGATGAACGCCAACGCGCCCATCTGGTGGTTCCTGCTGCCTGCCTTCCTGATGGGCGTTGGCAATGCCGGCATGTGGGGACCGCTGGCCACCACCGCCACCCGCAACCTGCCGCCCCGGCAGGCCGGCGCCGGCTCGGGCATCTACAACACCACCCGCACCATCGGCTCGGTGCTCGGCTCGGCCGCCATCGCCGCATTCATGCAGGCCCGGCTGGAGGCCAACCTGCCGGGTAGCGCCGGCGAGGGAGGCTTCGGGACCGGGCAGCTTCCCGAACCGGTGGTCGTCCTGCTCCCGGCCGCGATGATCACGGTCGGCGTCGGCGTGGTGTGCTTCCTGCGCCGGCCGCGATTTCACGGTCCTGCGGACGCTGGGACGCGGCTCCCCACCGAGGCGCCGGCCGAGGCGTAGGCCCCGGGGGCAATGACCCGAATCGGGGGACGGGCGGGCCGGAGCCGCACCATAATGGTGCCCATGAGCGACCAGGATCGGGCGAGCGCCGCGCTGGCTGGAGAGCGCGGGTGAGAGCGCCGCGGATCGGGCGGCGGCCGACGGTTGCCGCGCTCGGCGGAGGCCACGGGCTGGCGGCGAGCCTGAGCGCGCTGCGTCGCCTCACCAACCGGCTGACCGCGATCGTGACGGTCGCCGACGACGGTGGCTCGTCGGGCCGGCTACGCCAGGAGTTCGACATCCTGCCGCCGGGGGATCTGCGGATGGCGCTGGCGGCGCTGTGCGGGGACGACGAGGTGGAGCGGGCCTGGGCCGAGGTGCTGCAGTCGCGCTTCCATGGCGAGGGGGCCCTGGCCGGGCACTCGATCGGAAACCTGCTGATCGCCGGTCTCTGGCAGGAGATCGACGATCCGGTGGCCGGGCTCGACATGGTCGCCGCGCTGCTCAACATCAAGGGACGGGTGCTGCCGATGGCCGCCGTCCCGCTCGTGATCGAGGCCGACGTGATCGGCGCGGACGCCGCCGCCCCCGACGAGGTGAGCGTCGTGGTGGGGCAGGAGGCGGTGGCGCTGGCGACCGGCCTGATCGGCAATGTCCGGCTGATCCCGCCGCGACCGCCGGCGGTGCCCGAGGCCGTCGAGGCGGTCGTCACCGCCGACCACGTGGTGCTCGGCCCGGGCTCGTGGTACTCGTCGGTGATTCCGCACCTGCTGGTGCCGGAGTTGGTCGAGGCGCTGAACGACACCTGGGCCACCCGCATCCTGACCATGAACCTCGTCCCCACCGAGGACGAGACCCTCGGCTACACCGCCTCGCGCCACCTGGAGGTGCTGGCCGATCACGCTCCCGGGCTGCGGCTGGACGTCGTGCTGGTCGATCCCAGCTTCGCCAGCGGCGATCCGCACCTGGAGCAGTACGTGGCTGCGCTCGGTGGCCGGCTGGTGGTCACCGACGTCCGGATGCGGGACGGCTCGGCCCGGCATGACCCGCTCCGGCTGGCGGCCGCCTACGCCGAGGTGATGGGGTTGTGACGGCGTAACCCGGACCCGGGCTTCGCTAGGCTGGGCCAGATAGCGCGGACAGCAAAGGGATTCTCGAATGGCGATGACGCAGCAGGTCAAGGCGGAACTGGCGACCCTCGAGGTCACCAAGCCGGAACTGCGCAAGGCCGAGGTGGCCGCGCTGCTGCGATTCGCCAACGGGCTGCACATCGCCGGCGGCCGGATCGTGGTCGAGGCCGAGCTGGACACCGGCGCGGCGGCGCGGCGGCTGCGCCGCGACATCGTCGAGGTCTACGGGCACGGCACGGAGCTGATGGTGGTCGCCGAGGCGGGGCTGCGCAAGGGGAGCCGGTACGTCGTACGGGTGGAGCACAACGGCGATGACCTGGCGCGTCAGACCGGCCTGGTGGACCTGCGCGGCCGGCCCGTGCGCGGGCTGCCTCCCCGGGTGGTCAATGGCGCCGTCTGCGACGCGGAGGCCGCGTGGCGGGGGGCCTTCCTGGCGCACGGCTCGCTCACCGAACCCGGCCGCAGCAGCTCGCTGGAGGTGACCTGCCCCGGGCCGGAGGCGGCGCTGGCGCTGGTCGGTGCGGCGCGGCGGATCGGCATCTCGGCGAAGGCCCGGGAGGTGCGCGGGGTGGACCGGGTCGTCATCCGCGACGGCGACGCGATCGGCGCCATGCTCACCCGGATCGGCGCCCACGACGCCGTCCTGGCCTGGGAGGAGCGGCGGATGCGGCGCGAGGTCCGCGCCACCGCGAACCGCCTGGCCAACTTCGACGACGCCAACCTGCGCCGCTCCGCGCGGGCGGCGGTGACGGCGGGGGCGCGGGTGGCGCGGGCCCTGGAGATTCTCGGGGCGGAGATCCCCGAGCACCTGCGCGAGGCCGGTCAGCTCCGGCTGGAACACAAGCAGGCCAGCCTCGAGGAATTGGGCGCGCTCGCGCAACCCCCGATGACCAAGGACGCCGTCGCCGGGCGCATTCGGCGGCTGCTGGCCATGGCCGACAAGCGGGCCGCTGACCTGGGCATCCCGGGCACCGACGCGGGCTTGTCCGAGGAGTTGCTGGACGCCTGAGCCGGGCCCGGACCGGCGTCGCCGCGGCATTGAGCCGATTGCCTGGGTGCTATCCGGCGCGCGGACCCGATAGGGTCGGAACCGTCGTACGACGGCGTGCGGACCCTCCGAGATCGGTGGCGCGACATCCCGCGCGCACTGCTCCGGGGTCCCCTCGCCAGACCGAGTTGTTAGGCAACCCCAGGAAGGCAGCGTTGTGACTGTTCGCGTTGGCATCAATGGATTTGGCCGCATCGGCCGTAACTTTTTCCGGGCCGTCGCGGCCTCGGGGGCGGACATCGAGATCGTCGCGGTCAACGACCTCACCGACAACAAGACCCTCGCCCACCTGCTGAAGTACGACTCGATCCTGGGTCGGTTCCCGGGCGAGGTCAGCTACGACGACGAGTCGATCACCGCGGGCGGCAAGAAGTTCGCGGCCTGGGCCGAGCGCGACCCGGCCAAGCTCGACTGGAAGTCGGTCGGTGCCGACATCGTCGTGGAGTCCACCGGCTTCTTCACCGACGCCACCAAGGCCAAGGCCCACATCGACGGCGGCGCGAAGAAGGTCATCATCT
>Ga0102832_1000804_pt1 | contig 34786 bp, 35 predicted proteins | sample EBPBio282013_DNA_FD_88942 | JGI IMG/M metagenome (GOLD analysis project Ga0102832, IMG submission 88942) | Wastewater treatment Type I Accumulibacter community from EBPR Bioreactor in Madison, WI, USA - Reactor 2_5/28/2013_ DNA (Illumina Assembly) | ecosystem: Engineered > Bioreactor > EBPR >... | reverse complement strand
TCGTCGCCCGCAGCGAGATCGACCCGCGGGTGCGCGGCGACCTCGCCGACAGCGGCGTCACGGTCGACTGCGTGCCCGACGCGGACCTGAACGCCCTGGGTTTCTTCATCCGCACCGTGCGGCGGCTGCGCCCGACGCTGGTGCACTGCCATTTCGGCTCGCCCTCGACCGCGCTGGCGCTGGCCGCCAAGGCGCTGGGCGTGAAGCGCTTCGTGTTCACCGACCACGGCTCGCGCACGGTGCTCGAAGAAGGCGCCGCGCCGCGCAAGACAGGCGATCGCGTCCGCCACCTGCGCCGCCGCCTGCTGGCGCGCTTCATCGATCTCTACCTGCCGGTCTCCGGCTTCGTCGGCGCGCAGGTCCGCCGCGAGGTCGGCGCGCCGCCCCCCAAGGTCCAGCGCCTGTTCAACGGCATCGACCTCGCCCGCTTCCAGCCGGTCGACGACGAGACTGAGCGCGATTACCTGCGCCGCGCCAAGTTCGGCCTGAAGCCCGGCCAGCGGTGTGTTCTCTACGTCGGCCAGCTGACGGAGGCCAAGGGCGTCGACGATCTCCTGGCGATCCAGGACGAGGTCCTGCGTCGCCATCCCGATGTCGCCTGGGTGTGGGTGGGCGACGGCGCTCTCGCCGAGGAGGTGCTGCAGCGCACCTCGGCGAGGGCGCTCTATCTCGGCCTGCGCAGCGACGTCGATGCGCTGCTGCCGGCCGCCGACCTGATCGTCGCGCCGTCGCGCTGGCACGAAGCCTTCTGCCTGACCGTCGCCGAGGCCGCTGCCTGCGGCGTGCCGGCCGTGGCGACGACCGTGGGCGGCGTGCCCGAGGTGGTGGCCGACGGCGAGACCGGCCTGCTGGTGCCGCCGGGCGACCGGGCAGCCCTGCTCGCCGCGATCGACCGCCTGCTGGGCGACGAACCGCGCCGCCGCGCCATGGCCGGCGCCGCCCGGGACCGCGCCGAGGCCGCCTTCAGCCTGGCCGCGATGGTCCAGGCCACCTTCAACCACTACGGCGCGCTCGGCGTGCCGGCCCGACCTTCTTCGCGCAAGGAGACCTGACATGAGCGCCCTCACCCCCATCGACGCCGAGGCCCGGCGCCTGGCCGATCTCCTGGACAAGGACGGCATCGCGCCGCTGCCGGCGATGCTCGCCCCGGAGGCGCTGGCCGGCCTGCAGGCCTCGTTCGAGCGCGTGCTCGAGCGGCCCTCGTTCAACACCTGGTACGGCTACGAGCAGAACGAGAAGTGGCGCCTGCTGGTCGAGAACGCGCTGACCGTCGACCCGGCAGTGGTCGATCTCGCCCTTCATCCGCTGCTCAAGGCGGTGCTGCAGCGCTATGTCGGTCCCAACTACGTGCTGACCGAGACGCGCGGCTGGAAGACCATCCGGACCACCACCGACTTCCACGGCTGGCACAACGACGCGTGGTGCGACGAGACCCGGATCGACTTCAACAACCGGCCGCGCGAGATCAAGCTCGCCATGTACCTGACCGACGTCGAGTCCGGTCACTTCAGCTACATCGCCGGCACCCACCGCCACGACGGCGTGTCGCGCCACTGGACCGAGGCCGAGGTCGCGACCATGGACGCGCGGCGCCGCGACATGAAGGGACCGGCCGGCTCGGCCTTCCTGTTCGACACCGCCGGCATCCACCGCCAGACCGTACCGGTGCTGAAGCCGCGCAACGTCCTGTTCCTGAACTTCCACGACCCGGCCGTGGCGATCCAGTCGCTCGACGTCGAGCAGGGCCGCTACCAGCCGCTGCTGCTGAACGCCGCCTTCCTGCCCGAGATGGACGACGAGGACCGCCGCATCCTGGGCTTCGGCGCCCGCAAGGGCCGCTCGGTGCGCGACCTCACCGTCGGCCGTCCCCGCAGCCGCCGTTACCCGGTCCTGCACGCCGGCGTCTCCGCCGCACTTGCCGCGCGGCTCGAGATCCAGGAACTGCAGCGCCAGGTCCGCCGCGTGACCGGCGGCGTCGGCCGCCGCTTGCGCCGGCTGGTCCGCCCCGCCGCCGCGCCGACCAAGCCGCGCCTGCCGTTCGGCGCCACTCCCGCGCCGCGGTCCTGAGGGAGCACGCCATGCAACCCCGTCTCAGCATCGTCATCCCGGTGCGCAACGGCGAGTCGTTCGTCGACTTCGCCATCGCCAGCGCGCAGGCCGTGCCGCTCGCCGATCTCGAGATCCTCGTGGTCGACGACGGCTCAACCGACGGCACGCCCGCCCTGTTGCAGTCGCTGGCCGAGCGCGACGACCGGCTGGTCGTGGTGCGTCGCGACAGCGACCACGGCGCCGCCGCCGCGCGCAACGAGGCGATCCGCCGGGCGCGGGCGCCCTACGTCTGCTTCCTCGATGCAGACGACGCGCTGCGCCCGACGATCGCCGACCGGCTGACCTGGCACGAATACCATCCCGACGTGGTGATGAGCTTCGCCGACCACGAGACGCTGCTGCCCGACGGCACGATCGAGCAGCGCCACGCTGCCTCGTGGCCGCGCTTCCAGCGCTTCCTCGGCGACGCGCAGGGCATCGTCCTGCTGGGCGAGCACGGCTTCGGCCTGCTGTTCGGCGAGAACCCGGTGTGCACCACCGGCACCATGGCGCGGCGCGACGCGTTGCTCGGCGCCGGCGGCTTTGCCCGCGACCTGCGCCAGGCCGAGGACTGGGACCTCTGGATCCGCCTCGCGCGGCGCGGCGAGATCGCCTACTCGACCCGCCCGGAAGTGCTGCACGCCGTGCGCGCCGGGTCGCTCATGACCGACGTCGACGGCGTCAGCGAGAACGTTGCCGAGGTCGTGCGCCGCCATTGGCGCGAGGCCGTGCTGCGCCACCCCGGCGCCCTGATGGCCGCCCTCTCGGCGGTCCAGGTGTCGCGCGCCGAGCAGGCACGGCTGCGCTGCCGCAACGTCGGCGCCGCGATCCACTACGGCGCCGGCCTGCTGCTGCAGCCCGGCGTGGCGCTCGCCCGCGATTTCGCGCGCGCGCTGGCGGTGCTGGCCGGTCTGCGTCCCGCCGGCGCGACGCCGGTCGAGGAACGCGCCCGCCTCGCCCGCGAGGCGATGGGCTGACCGCAGGCCGAAGGCACAGACTTTCTCATCCGCGGGCCAGCAATTCTCGCTGCGCCCGCGCCCGGGCGGCCGCTACGGTCGCGCCATGAAAGTCGCTTTCCAGACCATCGACGTCTTCACCGACACGCGTTTCGGCGGCAACCCGCTGGCCGTCATCCCCGACGCGACCGGGCTCTCGACCGGCCAGATGCAGGCCATCGCCGGCGAGTTCAACCTCTCCGAGACGACCTTCGTGCTGCCGCCGCGCGACCCCGCGCACACCGCGCAGGTCCGCATCTTCACGCCGCGCGCCGAGCTGCCATTCGCCGGCCATCCCAACGTCGGCACCGCCTTCGTGCTGGCCCGGGCCGGCACCTGCCACGGCCGGCCGGTCACCGGCGACAAGCTGGTGTTCGAGGAGATCGCCGGCCTCGTGCCGCTCGACCTCGCGCGAGAGAACGGCACCGTGGTGTCGGCGCGACTGGCGGCGCCCAAGCCGCTGACGCTGGGCGACACGCTCGACCCGGCGGTCGTCGCGGCGATGGTCGGTCTCGATCCGGCCGACATCGTCGCCGTGCGTCATCCGCCGATCCTCGCCTCCTGCGGCAACGATTTCCTCTACGTCGAGCTGGCGTCGCGCGCCGCGCTCGCCCGCGCCAGCGTGCGCACCGACCGGCTGGCCGAGCACCTGCCGATGAACCGCGCGGTCGGCGTTCACCTCTACGTCGCGTCGGACGAGCCGGGCATCGCGGTGCAGTCGCGCATGTTCGCGCCGCTGCACGGCGTGCCGGAGGACCCGGCAACGGGCAGCGCCAACGTCACGCTGATCGGCCTGCTGGCCCATGTCCGTCCCGAGCGCGACCTCGTGCTGTCGCTCACCATCGGCCAGGGCTTCGACATGGGCCGGCCGAGCCGCCTCGAAGCGCGGGCCGAGAAAAAGGATGGCCGCGTCGTCGCCACCTTCATCGGCGGCCGCTGCGTGCCGGTGACGAGCGGCACGATCGAGCTCGACTGATCGACCGTCAGTCGGCGGCGCGCGCCGCCGCCAGCGGCAGGGCGGCGCCCTGCTTCACCGGGCGCAGCGCGAACGAACTGCGGATCTGGGCGATGCCCGGGATCTTGGTGAAGTCCATGACGAAGCGCTCGTAGGCCTCGAGGTCGGGCACCACGATGCGCAGCAGGTAATCGCTGTCGCCGGTCATCAGGTAGCACTCCATGACCTCGGGCCGCGCCGCCGCGGCGCGCTCGAAGGCCTGCAGCGCCTTCTCGACCTGGGTCGACAGCGACACGCTCATGAAGACGTTGACCGACAGGCCGACCGCGCGGGCATCGACCTGCGCGGCGTAGCCCTTGATCACCCCGGCCTCCTCCAGCGCCTTGACCCGCCGCCAGCACGGCGAAGCCGACAGGCCGACCTGGTCGGCCAGCTCGGCGTTGCTCAGGCGGCCATCCTTCTGCAGCCGGTCGAGGATGCGCCGGTCGATGGCATCGAGGGAGATCATTGCTTGAACACCAGCATCGTGGGTAGGTTCTACCCTATACAGGGACTTTCCGGGTCCGAACGCAAGGATTTTCCCCGTTTCCAGGCGCATACCTTGTCCATGACCACCCTCGCTCCCGTCCAGCGCCTGAAGCTGTTGCGCGACCTCGAGCGCAAGGTCCTGTGGCTGAGCGCCTGGACCGTGCATCACGCCAACCACGTGCGGCCGAACCGCGACGGGCTCAAGGTCGGCGGCCACCAGGCCTCGTGCGCCTCGCTGGCGACGGTGATGACGGCACTCTACTTCTCGGTGCTGCGCCCCGAGGACCGCATCGCGGTGAAGCCGCACGCCTCGCCGGTGTTCCACGCCATCCAGTACCTGTTCGGCAATCAGGAGCGCGACAAGCTCGAGAACTTCCGCGCGCTGGGCGGCGCGCAGTCCTACCCGTCGCGCACCAAGGACATCGACGACGTCGACTTCTCGACCGGCTCGGTCGGGCTGGGCGTGGCGATGACGCTGTTCTCGTCGATCGTCCAGGACTACGTGCGCCTGAAGCAGCTGGGCGACGGCCAGCGCCCGACCGGCCGCATGGTCGCGCTGGTCGGCGACGCCGAGCTCGACGAGGGCAACATCTTCGAGGCCCTGCTCGAGGGCTGGAAGCACGACGTGCGGAACCTGTGGTGGGTGATCGACTACAACCGCCAGAGCCTCGACGGCGTGGTCAACGACCGGCTGTTCGGCCGGATCGGCGAGATGTTCGAGCTGGTCGGCTGGCGCGTCGTCACGCTGAAGTACGGCAAGCTGCTGGAGACCGCCTTCGCCCAGCCCGACGGCGAGCACCTGCGCTCGTGGATCGACGACTGCCCGAACTCGCTGTACTCGGCGCTGGTCTACAAGGGCGGCGCCGGCTGGCGCGAGGCGCTGACCCGCGACCTCAACCAGTATCCCGGTATCCGCCGCATCCTCGAGCAGCACGACGACGCGAGCCTGCACCGGCTGATGACCAACCTCGCCGGTCACGACATGCAGGCCGTGCTCGATGCCTTCGAGGGCGTCGAGGGCGACCAGCCGACCTGCTTCATCGCCTACACGATCAAGGGCCAGGGCCTGCCGTTCGCCGGCCACAAGGACAACCATTCCGGCCTGATGACGGTCGAGCAGATGGCCGGCTTCAAGCAGGGCATGGGCATCGCCGACGGCCAGGAATGGGAGAAGTTCGCCGGTCTCTCGGCGACGCCGGCCGAGCTGCAGGGCTTTCTCGACAGCGTGCCGTTCAACGCGGCCGGCCGCCGCCGCACCACCGCGCCGGTAGTCGACGTCCCCGCCCTGCCGCGGCCGCGCGACGCGAAGTCCAGCACCCAGGAAGGCTTCGGCAAGATCCTGAACGCGATCGCCGCCGAGGACAGCGAGCTGTCGCGCCGCATCGTCACGACGTCGCCCGACGTCACCGTCTCGACCAACCTCGGCGCCTGGGTGAACCGGCGCGGCCTGTGGGCCCACACCGAGGCCGAGGACGTGTTCCGCGAGCTCAAGGTCGTGTCGGCCCAGCTGTGGAAGAAGACGCCGGGCGGCCAGCACGTCGAGCTGGGCATCGCCGAGAACAACCTCTTCCTGCAGCTCGCCGCGATGGGCCTGAGCCACCAGCTGTTCGGCGCCCGCCTGCTGCCGATCGGCACGCTGTACGACCCGTTCATCGCGCGCGGCCTCGATGCCCTGAACTACGGCTGCTACCAGGACGCGCGCTTCATGGTGGTGGCGACGCCGTCGGGCGTGACGCTGGCGCCGGAGGGCGGCGCGCACCAGAGCATCTCGACGCCGCTGATCGGGCTCGGCCAGCCCGGCCTCCTGAGCTACGAGCCGACCTACGTCGACGAGCTGGCGGTGATCCTGCGCCACGGCCTGCAATACATGCAGGCCGACAAGGGCGGCTCGGTCTACCTGCGCCTGTCGACCCGCAGCCTGCCCCAGCCGCAGCGCACGCTCAGCGAGGAGCAGGAGGCCGACATCGTGAATGGCGGCTACTGGTACGCCGCGCCGGAGCCGGGCGCCGACATCGCCGTCGTCGCCATGGGCGCGGTGACGCCCGAGGCAATCGCCGCGCACGAGAGCGTCGCCCGCGACTTCGCCGGCGCGGGTCTGCTGGTCCTGACCTCGCCCGACCGGCTGCATGCCGACTGGCTGGCCGGCCAGCGCAACCGCGGCCGCACCGCCGGCCTGGTCGACCGCAGCCCCAGCCCGGTCGAGCGCCTGCTCGCCCCGCTGTCGCGCGACGCCCGCATCGTCACCGTGCTGGACGGCCACCCGCTGACGCTCAGCTGGCTGGGCTCGGTGCGCGGCCACCGCGTCGTGCCGCTGGGCATCGAGACGTTCGGCCAGTCGGGCGACATCCCCGACCTCTACCGGACCTACCGGCTGGACGCCGCCGCCATCGTCGACGCGGTGGCGCGGTCGATCTAGGCCGGCGGCGCGGGGATATCCTTGACCTGACGGCGCCCGCGCCCCTATCTCCGGGCGCATGAAAGTCGACGGCAAACCCTACCGCACCATCTGGCTCTCCGACGACGGCACGACCGTCCAGGTGATCGACCAGACGCTGCTGCCCCACCGCTTCGTGGTGCGCGACTGGCGTACCATGGAGGAGGCCGAGCACGGCATCCGGGCCATGATCGTACGCGGGGCGCCGCTGATCGGGGCCGCCGCCGCCTATGGCATGGCCCTTGCGATGGCGACGGACACGTCCGATGCCATGCTGACCAAGGCCTACACCACCCTGATGGCGTCCCGCCCGACCGCGGTGAACCTGCGCTGGGCGCTCGACGACCTGCACGAGCGGCTGGCGCCGCTGGCGCCCGGCCAGCGCCGCGCGGCCGCCTACCGCCGCGCCGCCGAGATCGCCGACGAGGATGCCGAGATCTGCCGCCGCATCGGCGAGAACGGGCTGGGCCTGATCCGCCAGCTGAAGCCGCGTAGCGGCGAGCGGCTGAACGCGCTGACCCATTGCAACGCCGGCTGGCTGGCCACCGTCGACTGGGGCACCGCGCTGGCGCCGATCTACCAGGCGCACAATGCCGGCATCCCGATCCATGTCTGGGTCGACGAGACCCGGCCGCGCAACCAGGGCGCCAGCCTGACGGCCTGGGAACTGGCCAAGCACGGCGTGCCCCACACCGTGATCGCCGACAATGCCGGCGGCCACCTGATGCAGCACGGCCAGGTCGACTTCTGCATCGTCGGCACCGACCGCACGACGCGGCGCGGCGACGTCTGCAACAAGATCGGCACCTACCTGAAGGCGCTGGCGGCGCACGACAATGGCGTGCCGTTCTACGTCGGCCTGCCCTACCCGACGATCGACTGGACGCTCGAGGACGGCCGCGACATCCCGATCGAGGAGCGCAGCGCCGCCGAGGTCTCGCGCATCGCCGGCCGCGGCCCGACCGGCGAAGTCGTGACCGTCGACATCCTTCCCGAGGGCAGCCCGGCCGCCAACCCGGCGTTCGACGTGACGCCGGCGCGGCTGGTCACGGCGCTCGTCACCGAGCGCGGCGTCTGCCCGGCCAGCGAGGCCGGCCTGCTCTCGCTCTACCCCGAAAGAGCCCGGGCGGCGTGACGCTCTCGCCCGCTGTCCGGGCGACCGCCGGCCTCGGCTTCACGCAGATCGTGGGCTGGGGCACGACCTTCCTGATGCCCTCGGTGCTGGGCCGCCACATCGGCGACTCGCTGGGACTGGCCAGCGAGGTGATCTTCGCCGGCATCACCGTGATGTTCGGCGTCGGCGCGCTGGCCGCGCCGCGCGTCGGCCGGCTGATCGACCGCACCGGCGCGCGCAGCCTGATGGCGGCCGGCTCGGTGCTCTACGCCGTCTCGCTGGCCGCGCTGTCGTTCGCGCAGGGTATGACCAGCTACCTCGCGTGCTGGGCGGCCATGGGCGTCGCCTCGACCCTGGCGCTCAACACGCCGTCGAGCATCGCGCTGGCGCAGATCGCCGGGCCGGCGGCGCGGCGCGCCATCGCCGTGCTGGCGATCATCGGCGGCTTCGGCTCGACCGTGTTCTGGCCGCTGTCGGGCGCGCTCGACGTCGCGGTCGGGTGGCGCCACACGCTGCTGATCTACGCCGCCATCCACCTGTTCGCGTGTGCGCCGGTCCACCTGCTGGTGCTGCCCACTCGGCCGCCATCCCACCCAACCGCCAGCGGCGGGGCGGCGGCGCCGACCGGCGTGCCGGCCGAGGTCCAGCGCCGCGTCTACCTGCTGCTGTCGCTGACGCTGGCCAGCGGCGCCTTCGTGTTCACCGGCTTCATGGTGCATATGATCGAGATCATGCGCGGGCTCGGCCACGCGCCGGCCAGCGCGGTCTTCCTCGCCTCGATGATCGGCCCGTCGCAGGTCACCATCCGGCTGGTCGAACTGGTGTTCGGCCACCGCTACTCGATCATGAAGTCGGCGCTGTTCGGCTCGGCGACGCTGGTCGGCGGGATCGTGCTGGCGCTGGTCGATGGCGGCTCGTTCGTGCTGGCCCTGCTGTGCGTCGTCGCCTACGGCATCGCCAACGGCCTGAAGGCGGTGCAGCGCGCCACCCTGCCGCTGGCCCTGTTCGGCCGCGCCCAGTTCGGCGCCTACATGGGGCGGCTGGCCCTGCCGCAGGGCATCGTCTCGGCCTCGGCGCCGCCGGTCATCGCCGCGGCGCTGGGCTGGTACGGCACCACCGGCGCCCTTTGGCTGATTTTTGCAGCGGCGACCCTCTCGCTGGGCGCGATGATCCTGCTGGCGCGGCTGGCCCGCAGCGTCCGATAGTAGACGCCCTACGAGGGAGTACGCGATGCGCAAGGGACCTCTCACCCTCCTCGCCGCCGCCGGGCTGCTGGCCGCGGCGACCACGCCGGCCCGCGCCGACGCGATCGACGGCGACTGGTGCTCGGACGACGGCCGGCGCCTGACGATCAACGGGCCGGACATCGTGACGCCGGCCGGCCAGTCGCTGAAAGGCGACTACGACCGTCACCACTTTTCCTACGTCGAGCCGGGCAGCAGCGGCACCATCCAGATGGCCCTGATCAGCGAGATCCGCATGCGGCTGAAGCCGCCGGCCGGCGACGAGCAGCTTTGGCGCCGCTGCGGCAAGCCGATCAGCTGATGGCGCGAAGGCCGCGGGGGCGCCCTCGACACCGGCGGCACCGCGATGGTTAAGTGACGGGGCCGGCGGCCGTCTTCCCCTCGCCGGCCAGGGGGACCCTTTGCTGAGCAGACTCCATCGCCGCGTCGAAGCCTTGGACTCGGCTTGCCTGCGTGCGCTGGGCCATCCCCACGATCACGCCGTCCGCCAGGAACTGCTGAGCGCGCTGGAGTGGGAAGACTCCTGCGACCCTGCCCATGCCCGGTCGGCGATCCGCGACACCTTCAAGTCGGTGGTCGAGCACTCGAAGGAACTGGCGCACCACCTCCACCCGGCCGCCGCCGACCCGGCCGCCCCGGTGGTGCCGCGGATCGAGAAGCTGCGGGCCAGCCTCGCGCGGATGGCCCACGTCCTCGCCGCCCGGCACGAGACGCCGCCCAAGGACTGACAACCGCGGGGACCCGCCATGACGCAGGCCAAGTCGACGGATCGACCGACCGTTCTGCTGCAGGCCCGCAACGGCGTCGGCTGGGTCGAGTTCGCCCGGCCGCCGGTCAACGCCTTCACCCGCGCCATGCTGGACGCCACGCACGACGTCCTCGCCGCCGCGCTGGCCGACCCGGCGATCCGCGTCGTCGTGCTGGCCAGCGCGGTCGAGCGCTACTTCAGCGCCGGCGCCGACCTCGCCGCCTTCAAGGGCATGACGGGGCCGCAGATGCGCGACTGGACGCTGCGCTGCCACGACGTCGTGCGACTGCTGCGCGGCTCGGCCAAGCCGCTGCTGGCGGCGATCAACGGCACCGCCGTCGGCGGCGGGCTGGAGATGACGCTGCATTGCGACCTGCGCTTCGCCGCCCGCGACGCGCGGCTCGGCCAGCCCGAGATCAACATCGGCTTCCTGCCGCCGATCGCCACGACGCAGGCGCTGGTCCGGCTGATCGGCCGGCTGCGCGCCATCCGCTACCTGTACGACGGCACGCTGGTGCCGGCCGAACAGGCGCTGGCCTGGGGACTGGTCGACGAGCTGGTCGAACCGGCGGCGCTGCGCGATCGCGTGCAGGCTTATGCCGAGACGCTGGCGGCCAAGTCACCGGCCGCGCTGGCCGCGATCCGCCGCACCGTGACGCTGGGCGGCGGCATGACCTTCGAGGACGGGCTGGCGCTCGAACTCGAGACGGTGGTGTCGCTGGCCGACGGGCCCGACTTCGCCGAGGGCGTCGACGCCTTCCTCGCCAAGCGCCCGCCGCGCTGGACCCGCTAGGGCTTGGCCGGTCCCTTCATCGCCGCGAACCGGGCGCGGCGCTGCTCGCCTTCCTTCAGCAACGCCTCGCGCGCCGCGGGATCGACCCGCCCGTAGCGGCCGCGCCACGCCGGATCGTGCCAGGCGAACGGCAGGCGCACCGTGGTGCGCGGCGCCGTCGCTTCCCCGAGCAACTGCAGCGCGCGCGACACCACGGCGTGCTGGATGTCGCGACGGTCGGGAGGACCGCACGGGTTGCCGAGCGGGAAATCGGTGAACACGAAGCGCGGCACGCCGCAATGCTCGACCACGTCGAGCGCCGAGCCGATGACGACGGTCGGCAGGCCGTTCTCCTCGAGGTAGCGGGCGACCAGACTCACGGTCTGGTGGCAGACGGGTCAAAGCGGGCAGAGGATCGCCGCGTCGGCGCCATCGTCGCGCAGGCGGCGCAGCACCTGCGGCGCGTCGTCGTCCAATGTCTTGCGCTGGCTGTACTCGGTCGGCACGCCGTGGAAGTGCGCGGCGAGGCCGCCGACGCGGCCTTCGCTGACGAGGGCAGAGACGGTCTCGATCGGCAGGAAGCTTTCGCGGTCGCGCGTGTGGGTCGATTCCTTGTCCCACGCGAGGTTGGCGGTGAACAGCTCGCGCGGCGGCGGTGCCACCGGTCCCGACCAGACCTGCCGCACGTGGCCCGGACCGTGCACCGCCGGGTCGCCGGCGCTGGCCGTGGTGACCAGCCCGATGCGGCAGTCCGCGACCGGCTTGCGCAACGGCGCGAAGGGCACGTCGGCGTGGCTGGCCCACACGTAGTCCTTGGCGTAGCCCAGCGCGCGGTAGTAGGCGCGGGTGCGCTCGATGTAGCGGACGGGCGCGGTGTCGGTCGTCATGGTCCCGGGTCTCTCTTTCGGCACCAGCCTACGCCCAAGGGTGCGGCGTTGCATCGCTGACGCGGCCGTCCCGAAGCGCGATAATGGCGCATGCACCTGCCACAGAGCGAGATCATCGGCTTCCTCGTGGCCCTCGGCATCGGCCTGCTGGTCGGGATCGACCGCGAGCGCCGCAAGGGCGAGGGACCGCTGCGCCACGCCGCCGGCCTGCGCACCTTCACGCTGGCCGCGCTGCTGGGCGCCGTCGCCTGGGCGATCGGCAAGGAACTGCTGCTGGGCGCCATGGCGCTCGGCATGGCGGGCTTCGCCGGCCTGTCCTACTGGCGGGCCCGCGAGGGCGATCCGGGCCTGACCACCGAGACCGCGCTGGTGCTGACGACGCTGATCGGCGGCCTCGCCATGGTCGAGCCCGAGACCGCCGCGGCGCTGGGCGTCGCCACCGCCGTGCTGCTGACGGCGCGCCCCGCCCTGCACCGCTTCGTGCGCTCGATGCTGAGCGGCGAGGAACTGCGCGACCTGCTGATCTTCGCGGCCGCGGCGCTGATCGTGCTGCCGCTGCTGCCCGACAAGCCGGTCGGCCCGTACGACGCGCTGAACCTGCGCACCATCTGGACGGTCGTCATCCTGGTGATGGCGGTCAGCGCGCTGGGCTACGTCGCGGTGCGGCTGGTCGGCTCGCGCTTCGGCCTGCCGCTGGCCGGCCTCGCCTCGGGCTTCGTGTCGAGCAGCGCCACGATCGGCGCGATGGGCGCGCGCGCCCGGCTCGACCCGGAGGTGATGAAGCCGGCGGTGGCCGGCGCCGTGCTGTCGTCGGTCGCCACCGTGATGCAGCTCGCGATCCTGGTCGCCGCGATCAGCCTCGACTCGCTGCGCGCCCTCGCCCCGGCGCTGCTCGCCGCCGGTGGGGTCGCGGTGGTCTACGGCGGCGGCTTCACCCTGTGGGCGATCCGCCAGCGCACGCACGACGGTGCGCCGCCGACCGGCGCCCTGAACCTCGGCACGGCGTTGACCTTCGCCGCCCTGCTGGCGGTTATCGTCGTCGTCTCGGCGGTGGCCCAGGACTGGTTCGGCGCGCGCGGCGTGCTGGTCGCCGCGGCCCTGGCCGGCCTCGCCGACACGCATTCGGCGGCGGTTTCGGTCGCCTCGCTGGCGGCGGATGGGCGGATCACGCCCGCCGAGACCGTCGTGCCGGTGCTGGCGGCGGTGACGACCAACACCGCGACCAAGATGTTCTTCGCCCTGTCGAGCGGCGGCCGGACCTTCTCGCTCTACGTGATCCCCGGCCTGCTGCTGATGGCCGCCGCGGCGTGGGTCGGCGCGTGGCTCACCGGCCCGCTGGTGCCCTGACCGCCTGCCCGGCGGCGAGCGCGAGAAGGCGTTCGTCCTCGCCCGGCCCGGCGACCAGCGACAGGCCCAGCGGACAGCCCTCGAGCGTCGCCAGCGGCACGCTGACCACCGGCAGGCCAGCATGGCCGGCGATCGAGCCGAGCGTCAGCGCCGCGTCGTAGAAGGCGCCCGCCGCGCCGTCGCGCAGGAAGCGCCGGGGCGCGATCGACGGCGCCGACGGCACCAGCGCCACGGTGCCGGGCGGCAGCAGGCGGTGCAGCCACGCGGTCGTGGCGACCCGCCACGCCCACCACGTCGCCCCCGCCGCGGGCTCGAGCGACCGTGCGCCATCGAAGCGTGGCTGGAGCGTCGGGCCGAACGCCGGCCCGCGCGCGAGGAACGACGCGAGCGACCGGGCGATCTCGAGGCCCTGCAACGTGGCATAGGCCTCGCGGAAGGCTGCCGGCGCGCCGTCGAACAGCGCGACTTCCTCGACCGGCCCCCAGTTCTCCAGCGCCGCGCGCAGCGCTGCCGCGGCAGCGGGCTCGGCCAACGCGAAGGCATCGGCGGCCAGCAGCCAGCGCGGTCGTGCCGGCGTGGCCACCGCGGTGCCCAGCAGCACCTGCGCGGCGCGTTGCAGCACGGGCGCCTCGCGGGCCAGCAGGCCGACCGTGTCGTAGCTCGGCGCGAACGGCACGATGCCGTCCAGCGGCAGGCGGCCGTGGGTCGGCCGCCAGCCATGGACGCCGCAGAAGCTGGCCGGCACCCTCACCGAGCCGCCGGTGTCGGTGCCGAGCGCGAGGTCGGCGAGGCCGGCCGCGACCGCCACTGCCGAACCGCTCGACGAGCCGCCCGGCAAGCGATCGGGCGCGCGCGGGTTGACCGGCGTGCCGTACCAGTGGTTCTCGCCTTCCAGGCTGAAGGCCAGCTCGTCGGTGATCGTCTTGCCGACCAGCGTCGCCCCGGCGCGCAGCAGCCGCTCGACCACCGGCGCCGAGGTCAACGCCGGCGACTGGCATCGCGCCCAGTCGGGATTGCCCGCGGTGGTGACGACGCCCGCGACATCGACCAGGTCCTTGACGGCGAAGGTCAGACCGTCAAGCGGCCCGGACCCGGTCGGCGCCCGTCGTGCCCGTGGGCCGGGCACGAAGGCGCCGAAATCGTTGCTCATGCCAGGGCGCGGACGACCGCGTCGGTCGGCGCCGTCCAGCCGACGATGCCGCCCTGGGCGCGGATCATCGCCAGCGTCGCGGCCTTGAACTCGGGGAAGTAGCTTTCGGTCGCGTCCTCGGCCAGCAGGCACTCGTAGCCGCGGTCGTTGGCCTCGCGCATCGTCGTCTGCACGCAGACCTCGGTGGTGACGCCCGCGAACACCAGGTGGTTGACGCCCAGCCGCTTCAGCAACGCGTCGAGCGGCGTCGCGTAGAACGCACCCTTGCCCGGCTTCAGGATCACCGTCTCGCCGGGCAGCGCGGCGAGGTCCGGCACGAGGTCGTTGCCCGGCTCGCCGTCGACCAGGATGCGGCCCATCGGCCCGGCATCGCCGATGGTCAGCGACCCGCGGCCGCGCGCCCGCTTCGACGGCGGGCAATCGGACAGGTCGGGCACGTGGCCCTCGCGGGTGTGGATCACCGGCAGGCCGGCGGCGCGGAAGCCGTCGAGCAGCCGTCGAACCGTCGGCACGATGCGCGCCAGCGGCCGCACGTCGTTGCCCAATACCGAGCCGAAGCCGCCTTCCTCGATGAAGTCGCGCTGCATGTCGATCACGACCAGCGCCAGCTTGCCGGCCGGGAAGGCGTACTCGTAGGGCTGGGCGGCGATCGTCGGCATGTCTATTTCCCGCGCTGGAACGGCAGGGTGAGCGAGGTCGGCGGCTCGAGCCGGCCGACGATGCCGGCCACCGCCAGCAACGCCAGCAGGTACGGCAGCATCAGCAGGAACGCGGTCGGCACGTTGATGCCCATGGCCGGCAACTGGAACTGCAGCGCCGTCGCCGCGCCGAACAGCAGGCAGGCCGCGACGGTGCGGCCGATGTTCCAGCCGCCGAAGATCACCGCCGCCAGCGCGAGGTAGCCCGCGCCGTTGGTCATGTTCTCGGTGAAGGTGTGGATGTCGGCGATCGAGATGAAGGCGCCGGCGACGCCGGCCATGAAGCCGGTGATCAGCACCGCCTTCCAGCGCGTCAGGGCGACCGGGATGCCGGCCTTGTCGGCGCTGCGCGGCTCGTCGCCGACGGCGCGCACCGCCAGCCCGAACGAGGTGTGGTTCAGCACCACCCAGATCAGCACGATCAGCGCCAGCCCGGCATAGACGATCACCGACTGCTGGAAGAAGGCCGGGCCGGCGAACGGCAGGTCGCTCAGCCCCTTCACCGCGAGCTTGGGCAGGCCCGGGATCTCCTCGCGCGACAGGCCGCCGAAGATGATGCGGTAGAGCAGCGTCGTGGCGCCGAGCGCCAGGATGTTGAAGCCGATGCCGACCACCAGCTGGTTGGCGCGCAGGTTGACGCTGAGCCAGGCCTGTGCCGCCGACACCACGACCGAGGCGGCGATCGCGCAGGCCACGCCGAGGTAGGGATTGCCGGTCGCCCACGAGCCCAGCGCGCCGAAGAAGGCGGCGGTCAGCATCATGCCCTCGAGGCTGAGGTTCAGGACGCCGGCGCGCTCGGAGACCAGCTCGCCGCTGGCCGCCAGCATCAGCGGCATGCCGAGCCGCAGCGTCGAGGCGATGAAGATGGCCAGCGTCTCTTCCATCAGCGGCCTCCCTGCAGCCGTTCGACCAGGATCACCGAGCCAGCGACCGCGATCACGATCAGGCCCTGGATGACCAGCGTCAGCGCCGCCGGCACGCCGGCCATGATCTCCATCGAGATGCCGCCCGAGCGCAGGAAGCCGAAGAACAGCGCCCCGGCCAGCACGCCGAGCGTCGAGCCGCGCGACAGCAGCCCGACCACCAGCCCGTCGAAGCCGTAGCCCGAGGAGAAGCCGGTCTTCAGGTAGTACTGCTCGCCCTGCAGCATGATCGCCCCGGCGAGGCCGCCGAACGCCCCGGCCAGCGCCAGCGCCACGACCAGCAGGATGCCGCCCGGCATGCCGGCGCGGCGCGCCGCCAGCTCGTTGAGACCGATCGCGCGCAGCCTGAGGCCGAAGGTCGAGCGCTGCAGCACGACCGCCGTCGCGAGCGCCAGCACGAGGCAGATCACCAGGCCGATGTGGAGGGGCGATTCGGGATCGCCGGTCAGGCCCGGCAGCTTGACCGGGCCCGGCACCGGCAGCGACTCCGGCAGGGTGGCGGAGGACGTCTGCGGCTGGCGCAGCAGCGCCGTCGACTGGACGCACCAGTAGACCATCAGGAGCGCGATGAAGCCCAGCAGCAGGGTGCTGATCACCTCGTTGGTGCCGAAGCGGACCTTCATGACGCCGGCGATGCCGCCCCAGAAGGCGCCGGCCAGCGTGCCGCCCAGCAGCGGCACCAGCACGGCGAGGCCGAGCGGCAGGTCGGCGACCGGCGACCACAGGCCGAGCGCGGTGGCGGCGATGCCGCCGACCGCGATCTGGCCCTCGCCGCCGACGTTGGTCAGGTTGGCGCGGAACGCCAGGATGAAGCCGAGGCCGACCAGCGCCAGCGCGACCGCGCGGTTGATCGAGGCGCCGATCGCGAAGGAGGTGCCGAAGGCGCCGTCGAGGAACGCCTCGATCGCGTCGGGCACGCTCTTGCCGCTGGCCGCGATCAGCAGCAGGCCGACCAGCATCGAGCCGACCACCGCGACGAACGGCACGGCGAGGCCGACGAGGCGGCGGCGGTCGGGCAGGCGGAGCGCGAGGTCGCTCATGCGCCCTGCCCCGACATCAGCGCGCCGATCGCCGGCCGCTCCGCGGGCTGCGCCGGCCGCTCGCCGACCAGGCGGCCGCGGTACAGCACGGCGATGCGGTCGGCGACGGCGATCAGCTCGTCGAGCTCGCTGGAGATCAGCAGCACGCCGACGCCGCGGCGCGCCGCGGCCCGGATCTGGCGATACACCGCCTCGACCGCGCTGACGTCGAGGCCGCGGGTGGGCTGGGCCGCGACCAGCGCGACCAGCGGGTCGAGCGTCAGCTCGCGGGCCAGCACCGCCTTCTGCTGGTTGCCGCCGGACAGGCCGGAAAAGGCGACCTCGGGATTGGCAGCGCGCACGTCGAAGGTCTTCATCTGCACCGCCGCCGCGGCGTTCAGCGCGCGACGCTGCAGCAGGCCCCAGCGCGTGAACTGCGGCAGCTTGTTCAGGTACATGTTCTCGGCGACCGACAGCGCGGTGACGCAGGCCACCGCGTGGCGATCCTCGGGCACGATGCCGCCGCCCGCGGCGGTGACCGCCGCCGCACCGGCATGGGTGAGCTCGGCGTTGCCGATGTAGAAGCGCCCCTCGGTCGGACGCTGCAGGCCAGCCAGCACCATGCCGAGCTCGCTCTGGCCGTTGCCCTCGACGCCGGCCAGCCCGACGATCTCGCCCGGCCGGATCTCCAGCGTGAAGTTGTCGAGCCGCACCGCGCCGTGGCGGTCGTGGACCGTGAGCCCGTCGCACACCAGCGCGAAGCCGCGCGGCTCCGCCGCGGGGGCCGCCGGCGGGGCGCCGTCGTCGGCCTCGGCCAGCGCCACGTCGAGCGGCCGCAGCTCGCGCCCGACCATGGCATGGACCAGCGCGCCCATGTCGGCGCCCTTCATCGACTCGTCGGCGACCTTGCGGCCAGTGCGCAGCACGGCGACGCGGTCGGCGACGCGGGCGATCTCGGCGAGCTTGTGGGTGACCATGATGACGGCGCGGCCCGAATCGGCGACGCGCCGGCAGATGTCGAGCAGGGCACCGATCTCGCCCGGCGGCAACACGGCGGTCGGCTCGTCGAGCACCAGCAGCTTGGGATCGCGCATCAGGCACTTCACGATCTCGGCGCGCTGGCGTTCGCCGACCGACAGTTCGCCGACCACCGCGTCGGGATCGAGCGTGAAGCCGAAGCTCTCGGCGATGTCGCGGATGCGGGCGCCGAACTCGTGGCGTTTCAGCATGCCGGAGACCTGGCCCAGCATGAGGTTCTCGACCACCGTCATGCGCGGCACCAGGCTGAAATGCTGGTGGACCATGGCGATGCCGCGGTCGAGCGCCTCGGCCGGGCTGCGCGGCGACCACGGGGCGCCGTCGAAGGTCATGGTCCCGGCGCTCGGTTCGTAGACGCCGAAGATCAGGTTGCAGAGCGTCGACTTGCCGGCGCCGTTCTCGCCCAGGAGACAGAGAACCGAGCCGGCCGCGACCTCGAGGTCGATTCCCTCGAGCGCCTGCAGGGTGCCGAAGCGCTTGCCCAGCCCCTGGAGCGACAGCAGCGGCGATCCCGTCGATCCGTCCATCGCCGCTGCCTCGTTCCGTGCCGCTAGGCGTCGAGGACCTTGATCTTGCCCGACAGGAGATCCTTCTTGATCTCCTCGAGCTTGGCCTTCTGCTCGGGCGTGGCCTTGCAGATGATCATGTCGGAGGACTGCGGGCCCATCGCCAGGCCGAACGGCTTGAACTCCGGCTTCCACGTGCCGGCAGCGGCCTGCTCGATGGCGTACTGGACCTGGAAGCCGACGCCGGTGATCGAGTAGGCGACGTACAGCGGGTCGGTGCCGCAGCGATCGGTGTAGCTGCCGATGATGTGGGTGCCCTTCTCGCGCGCCGCCTGCTCCATGCCGCGCAGGCCGAGGTTGAGGATGTGGTAGTGGACGTCGGCGCCCTGGGCGATCGCCGCGAGGGTCGCTTCCTTGGCCTTGGCGACGTCGTCGAAGTCGCCGGTGTAGCTCTCGAAGTACTTGATCTTCGGGTTGATGAACTTGGCGCCGTTGCCGAACTCGATGCCGGTGTTCTTGATCGCCGGGATCTCGAGGCCGCCGACATAGGACACGGCGCCGTTCTTCGACAGCATCGCCGCCGCCGCGCCCGCGACGAAGCCGATCTCGGCCTGGCGGACGTCGTAGCCCGAGACGTTGTCCGGCTTCTTCGGGTCGGCATTGCCGCCGACGATCGCGAACTTCACCTTGGGGAAGCGCGGCGCGACCTTGAACACCGAGGCCTGGGTCTGGCCGCCGACGCCGATCACCAGGTCGTTCTTCTGGGCCAGCGCGACCAGCACCTGCTCCATGTCGCCGAACTTCACGTTCTCGATGAACTTGACCGAGACCTTGTCGCCCAGCTTCTTCTCGGCGGCCTTCATGCCGTCGTAGCCGGACTCCATCCAGCCCTTGTCCGACTTGGAGCCGGGGATCAGCACGCCGACGTTGAGCGGCCCCGCCGCCCGCGCGGGAACGCCCAGCCCGCCCAGCATCACAAGCCCTGCAGCACCGGCGGTGCCTGCCAGGAATCCACGACGATCGAACTTGTTCATGGCCTTCTCCCCCGCCTCCCGGCGATTGGTCTGCGGGACAGGAGGCAAGCGGCGTGCCAACTGGCAGAAGAATTGCAACCGGGCAGGGCAACCGATCCACGGGGAGCGAGACATGGCCAATAAACTTCATCCACTGGGCGCCCGCCGCGCCGACGTCACCTGGGGGGCGAATGCCCGCGAAGTGGACATGGCCCTGCCCACGGCGCGACCGCGCCCGCTGCGGTTCGCGGCGGCGCCGCAGAACGTCACCGTCGACCTGCGGCGCACCGCCATGGTCGTCATCGACATGCAGAACGACTTCTGCGCCAAGGGTGGCCTGTGCGACACGATGGGGGTCGACATCGAGCCCGACCGCCGGCCGATCAAGCCGCTGCAGAAGCTGCTGCCCGCCCTGCGCCGCGCCGGCGTGCCGATCATCTGGGTGAACTGGGGCGTGCGGCCGGACCAGGCCAACATGCCGCCCAACCAGTTCCACCTCTACAAGCCGCTCGGCCAGGGCGTCGGGCTGGGCGACCCGGTGCCCGGCAAGGGCGGAAACGTGCTGGAGAAGGACAGCTGGCAAGCCGCCGTGGTCGACGAGTTGGTGCAGGAGCCCGGGGACATCCTGGTCGACAAGCACCGCATCTCGGGCTTCTGGGACACGCCGCTCGATTCGATCCTGCGCACCATGGGCACCCGCACCGTGCTGTTCTCCGGCGTCAACACCGACCAGTGCGTGCTGCACTCGCTGACCGACGCCAACTTCCTCGGCTACGGCTGCGTGCTGGTCGAGGATTGCTGCGGCACCACCTCGCCCGACTTCTGCACAGAGGCGACGGTGTGGAACGTCAAGAAGTGCTTCGGCTTCGTCACCGATTCGGGGAAGATACTGAAAGCCCTGAAGAAGTAGTTCGCTTGCGCCATCTCGTCCTGCTGCCCGGTTTCATGTGCGACGAGGATCTGTGGACCGACATGATCCCAGACCTCGCCGCGCTGGGCCGCATCCACTTCGGCAACGTCTACGAGGACACCTCGCTGGAAGGCATGGCGCGGCGCGTGCTGGCGCTGGCGCCCGAGCGCTTCGTGCTGGTCGGCTTCTCGATGGGCGGGTTCGTGTCGCGCGTGCTGGCCCTGATGGCGCCCGAGCGCGTCGCCGGGGTCGCTTTCGTCGCCTCGTCGGCACGCGGCTATTCCGACGCGGAGATCGAGCGGCGCAAGGCCGGGTTCCGGCCGGGCGACCGGCCGCCCCGCGCCGGCGACGCGCCCAGCGTGGCGATCGGCCTGCACCCCGACCGCGAGACCGATCCCGTCCTGCTGGCGCGCCTGCGCGGCATGCAGCGCCGGCTCGGCCGCGAGGTCCGCGCCCGCCAGGCCGGCATCGCGCGCCCCGACGGCTACGGCGTGCTGCCGGGCATCACCTGCCCGACCCTGGTCGTCGCCTGCCGCCAGGACCGCCTGCGCACCATGGCCGAGGCCGAACGCATGGCCGAATGCCTGCCGCAGTCGCGCTTCGCGGTGATCGAGGACTGCGGCCACATGGCGCCGCTGGAAAAGCCGCGCGAACTGGGCCGCCTGCTGGCCGAGTGGATCGCCGAAGCCAGGCTCTAGCCCGGCGGCGAAGCCCGTCTCTCCGGAACGTGCTGCTGGCGCAACGCGTCGATGATGGCGATCAGGCGGCTGCCCTGCGGCGTGCCCGGATCGAGCAGGTCGTCGCGCGGCGTCGTCTCGGCCAGCCGGCTGAGTTCCATCAGCGCCCGCACATGCTGGCGCCGGGTCAGGCGATGCTCGCTCGAGCGGTGGCGGAACAGCAGGCGCAGGAGTTGTCCCTCGCCCATCAGGTCGCCGATCTCGGTGGCAGTGACGTAGACGAAGAAGCTGGTGAAGATCCAGATCTGCACGGCCACGAAGCGGTGCCAGCTGAAGGTCTCGATCTCCGATTCGAGCGCCCACCGGAAGCCATGCTCGTCGACGGCGAAATGCAGGAAGCGCTCGATGAAGCGCACCACGAACACGACCAGCGTGTAGAAGACCGTCTTGTACAGGATCGGCTGGATCAGCGGCGCGCCGCGGTAGAGATGGATCCACTTGATGTGGTTGGCGACCAGCACCGCCTTGCCGACGATCAGCGCCGTCGTCGTCGCCAGCAGGAAGCCCGACAGCCTGAACCAGTAGTCGTGGATCATCAGGTTCGTCGTGAAGACGATCAGGTTGAAGGCCACGAAGAAGTAGACGGTCGGCGGCAGGACCTCGCGGAACGCCTTGCCGAAGTGACCGAAGAGACGATGCGGCATGGTCGCGGTACTCACATCCGCCCGCCATCGACGACGAAGTTCTGGGCCGACACCAGCCGGCTGTCGTCGGCCGCCAGCCACAGCACCATGCGCGCGATGTCGGGCGGGTAGAGCTTTTCCTTGAGGCATTGCACCTTCATCAGGTCGGCCTCGCCCTCAGGAGTCAGCCACAAGTCGATCTGGCGCTGGGTCATGATCCAGCCCGGCGTCACGATGTTGACGCGGATGCCGTCCGGGCCGAGGTCGCGCGCCAGCCCGCGGCTCATGCCGACCACCGCCGCCTTCGCCGCCTCGTAGACCGACAGGCGCGGTGCCAGGGCGTGGTAGCTGACCGAGCTGAAGTTGACGATCGAGCCGCCGCCGGCGCGGCGCATGCCGGGCAGCACCGCCTGGATGGCGAAGTAGTGGTGCCGCAGGTTGACCGCGATGCGCTCGTCCCAGTAGGCCTCGGTCACCTCCTCGATGACGTGCCGGTCATCGCGCGCCGCGCCGTTGACCAGCACGGTGAAGTCGCCGGTGCGCGCCGCCAGCGCCGCGATCGCGGCCTGGTACGCCGCCGTGTCGCGCACGTCGCAGGGCGCGAAGGCGGGCGCCGGGTGGCCGGCCGCCGCGACCCGCTCGACCAGCGCGGTCGAGGCGGCGGCGTCGACATCGACGAAGGCGACCCGCGCGCCCTGCGCGGCGAAATGCTCGACGATCGAGGCGCCGATACCCGAACCGCCGCCCGACACGAGGACCGCGCGGTCTTTCAGGCTGGGGTAAGAAGCGAACGCGGTCATGGTTCCTCTCGCGACAGGGACAGGCGGAAATCGATCGTACCCGACAGGGTGGCACCGGCGGCCAGCCGCGTCCCGGCGATCTTGCCGTTGGCGTGGCTGACCGGCTCGACGCAGAAGTAGTCGCGCCCGGGCGGCGTGTACACGACGGCATGACGGAACGGGTCGGACGCCCGCAGCTCGAGCCGCCAGCCGCGGCCCGGCCAGGCGATCGTGGCGCGGCCGTCCCAGCCGTCGAAGCAGTTGTCGAGCCCGCTGACCACCGGGCGCGGCGTGTCATGGGTCCAGGCCGGCGGCACCGCGACGCGCTCGACCGGCAGGACGTCGCGGTCGCCGAGCCACACCGCGGCCGCGCGGAAGGCCAGCGTGCTGTCGGGGTCACGCACGAAGAACGGGTGCAGGCCCAGCCCCGCCGGCACCGGCCGATCCTCGAGATTCTCGATCGCCAGGACGACCCGCAGGCCGCCGGGGTCGAGGTGGAAATCCTGCCGGGCCCTGTAGCGGAAAGGCCAGCTGCCCTGCCCGTCGTAGGCCTGTACCAGCGACGCCGCCTGCCCGGCCTGCGCCAGCACCTGCCACGGCCCGCGCCAGCCCTCGCCGTGCATCGGGTGGACCGATCCCGGCCAGTTCGGCGCCAGGTGGAAGGCCGTGCCGTCGACCTCGAGGCGACCGTTCGCGATGCGGTTGGAATAGGGCACGAGCGGGTAGGCCGCGGCGGCGCTGGCGCGGCCCTCGGCCCGCGCCTCGGCCGACAGGGGACGCAGCAGGTCGATGCCGTCGACGGCGAACCGCGCGATGGTGCCGCCGACCGATGGCGCGAGATCGACCGCGAGGGCCCCGGCCCGCAGCGACAAAAGCGTCACCTATTTCCCCGTCGCTGTGTACACTCGGCCCGCTTTCAACATTCTCGAGGAAACGCCGCGATGTCGTCCAACATGCTGAAGAAGCGCCTGCAGGCGGGCAAGGCCTGCGTCAACGGCTGGCTGGCCATCCCGAGCGGCTTCGCGGCCGAGACGATGGCGCAGTGCGGTTGGGACAGCATCACCGTCGACATGCAGCACGGCGTGCAGGACTACCTGTCGATGGTCTCCTGCTTCCAGGCGATGGACAAGTACCCGGTGACGCCGCTGGTGCGCGTGCCGTGGAACGAGCCCGGCATCGTCGGCAAGGTGCTGGACGGCGGCGCCTGGGGCGTGATCTGCCCGATGGTCAACAACGCGACGGAAGCCAAGGCGCTGGTCTCCTACGCGCTCTACCCGCCCAAGGGCAAGCGCAGCAACGGCCCGATCCGGGCCGGCGCCTACGGCGAGGCGACGCCCTACCAGGCGACCGCCAACGACGAGGTCCTGATCATCCCGATGATCGAGACCCAGGAGGCGATCGACAACATCGACGCCATCCTCGACGTGCCGGGCGTCAGCGGCATCTACATCGGGCCCTCCGACCTCGGCCTGTCGCTCGGCCTGCCGCCCAAGCTCGACCGCGAGGAGCCGCAGGTGCTGGCGATCTACGACAAGCTGGTCGCCGCCGTGAAGAAGCGCGGCCAGTTCGCCGGCATCCACAACGGGACCGCGTCCTACTCGGCGCGCATGATGCAGAAGGGCTTCCAGCTCTGCACCATCGCCAACGACGCCTCGCTGATGGCGCTGGCGGCGCGCACCGCGGTCGCGCAGACCCGCAAGGAAGCCGGCGCGATCGCCGACAAGTAACCGCGGCAACGGACGGGGCGCGACGTGCGCATTGCAAATGCCTTGGTGCACGATGTCGGCCTGTGCGACATCGATATCGCCGCGGGACTGTTCACCGCCGTGCGGCCGGCCTCCGGCGCGCCCGTCACGGGCGACGACCTCGACCTCGGCGGCGCGCTCGCGTTGCCGCCGATGGTCGACGGGCACATTCACCTCGACAAGACCCTGCTGGGACTGCCGTGGGTGCCCAACCAGGCGACCGGCGACCGGGTGATCGACCGCATCGAGGCGGAGCGGCGCGTCCGCGCCGCCCGCACGGTGCCCGAGGTCGAGACCGGGTCGGCGCTGGTGCGGCAGGTGGTGGCCAACGGCACGCTTCACCTGCGCACCCACGTCGACATCGACAACCAGCTCGGCCTGCGCAACCTCCACCAGGTCCTCGAGATCCGCGAACGGTTCCGCGGCCTCGTGACCATCCAGGTCGTGGCGTTTCCCCAGAGCGGCATCCTGCGCTCGCCCGGCACCGCCGAACTGCTCGACGCGGCGATCGCCGAGGGCGCCGACCTGGTCGGCGGTCTCGACCCGGTGGGCATCGACGGCGACATGGACGCCCACCTCAACGTGGTGTTCGCGGTGGCCGCCCGGCACGGCGTCGGGGTCGACATCCACCTGCACGACGGCGGCGAGAGCGGCCTCGTCCAGATGCGCGCGATCGCCGAGCGCAGCCGGGCGCTGGGCCTGCACGGCCAGGTGACGATCAGCCATGGCTTCGCGCTGGGCTCGGGCCCGATCGACCAGGTGCAGCGGACCTGCGCCCTGCTGGGCGAGAGCCTGGTCAACATCATGACCCACGGACCGGGCGGCGCGACGATGCCGCCGCTGCGGCTGCTGGCCGAGCACAACGTCCACGTCTTCTCGGGGTCGGACAACATCCGCGACGCGTGGTCGCCGTTCGGCAACGGCGACATGCTGGAGCGGGCCATGCTGGTCGCCTACCGCGCCAACTTCCGGCACGACGACGAACTGGCCAGCGCCTTCAAGATGGCGACGGTGAATGGCGCGCACGTGCTCGCGCTGCCGCACTACAACTTCCATTCCGGCCACTCGGCGGACCTGGTGGTGGTCGACGCCCCCTCGCTGGCCGAGGCCATCGTGACGCGGCCGCGGCGCAAGCTGGTGATCAAGGCCGGCCGCGTCGTGGCGCGCGACGGCGTGTTCATCGGATGACCGCCCCGCGTCGCCTCATCGTCGGCATCACCGGCGCGTCGGGCACGATCTACGGCATCCGCACCCTGCAGGCGCTGCGCGCCCTGGGGGTCGAGAGCCACCTCGTCGTGTCGCGGGCCGGCGACCAGACGCGGGCGCTGGAGACCGACCTGTCGGCCGAGGCCCTGCGGGCGCTGGCCGACAAGGTCTACGCGCCGGGCGACGTCGCGGCGGCGATCTCCAGCGGGTCGTTCCAGACCATGGGCATGATCGTCGCCCCCTGCTCCGTGCGGACGATGAGCGAGATCGCGACCGGCGTGACCTCCGGCCTGGTGTCGCGCGCCGCCGACGTCTGCCTCAAGGAGCGCCGCCGCCTCGTCCTGATGTTCCGGGAGAGCCCGCTGCACGCCGGCCACCTGAAGAGCCTGCTGGCCGTCACCGAGATGGGCGCCATCGTCGCCCCGCCGCTGCCCGCCTTCTACGCGAAGCCCGCCTCGATCGACGAGATGGTGAGCCACTCGGTGGCCCGCGCCCTCGACCTGTTCGGCCTCGATACCGGCGGCTTCCCGCGCTGGATGGGACCAGCGAAGACCTGACCCCTCCGTCGCCGAAGACGGCGACACCTCCCCGCGCTCGCGCGCAGGGAGGAAAAGATCAGGTGACGATCTCGCCGCGGAAGGCCCAGCGGGTCATCCGCTTCTCGACCATGGCGCAGACCGCGTACATCAGCACGCCCATGATCGCGATGGCGAACAGGCCGGCGAAGGTCGTCGGCGCGTCGTTGCGCGCGCTGGCCGACAGCATCAGGAAGCCGATGCCGTTGTTGCCGCCCACCGTCTCGGAGATCACCGAGCCGATGAAGGCCAGCGTGATCGCCACCTTGAGGCTGGCGAACAGGTACGGCATGGCGCGCGGGATGCCGACCTTGGTCAGGATCTCGGTGCGCGAGGCGCCGAGGCTGCGCAGCACGTCGCGCATCTCCGGCTCGATGGTAGCCAGCCCGGTGGCGACGTTCACCACGATCGGGAAGAAGCTGATGACGAAGGCGGTGATCACCGCCGGCAGCGAGCCGACGCCGACCCAGATCATCAGGATCGGCACGATCGCCACCTTGGGGATCGCGTTGAAGGCGATCAGCAGCGGGTAGAGGCCGGAATAGACGAACGGCGAGGCGCCGATCGCCAGGCCGAGCAGCAGGCCGAAACCGATCGCCAGCAGGAAGCCGACCACCGTGGTCCACAGCGTGTCCCAGCAGTAGGCCATCAGGATGTCGAAGCGGGCGACGAAGACCGTGAAGATCTTGGTCGGCTTCGGCAGGATGATCTCGGGAATGGCGAAGACGATGCAGCAGATTTCCCAGACCACCAGGAAGGCGGCCAGGACCAGCCACGGCATCGCGTGCTTCAGGATCTCGCGCTGCAGGCCGCTCACTAGGCATGCTCCTGGTGGATGCGGTCGCGCAGTTCGTGGACCAGGTCGACGAAGTGCGGCTCGAAGGTGGTCTCGAGCGTGCGTGGCCGCGGGATGTCGATCTTGCGGCTGAGCACGATGCGGCCCGGGCGCCTGCTCATGACGTAGACGGTGTCGGCGAGGTAGACGGCCTCGCGCAGGTCGTGGGTCACCAGCACGCCGGTGAAGCGCTTCTCCATCCACAGCGCCTGCATGACGCCCCACAGTTCCTCGCGGGTGAAGGCGTCGAGCGCACCGAACGGCTCGTCGAGCATCAGCAGCTCGGGCTCGTGGATCAGGGCGCGGCACAGGTTGGAGCGCTGCTGCATGCCGCCCGACAGCTGCCAGGGAAACTTGCGCGCGAAGTCGGTCAGGCCGACCGTCTTGAGGAGCGCCATCGCGCGCTCCTCGTACTCGGCGCGGTGGCGGCGGAAGCGCCGCTTGTGCGGCTCGACCACTTCCATAGGCAGCAGGATGTTGTCCATGGTGGTGCGCCACGGCATCAGCGTCGGGTTCTGGAAGGCCATGCCGACGCCCTTGATCGGCCCCTTCACGACGCTGCCGTTCACCCGGACCTCGCCGCCCGACGGTGGCAGCAGGCCGGTCACCAGCTTCATGATCGTCGACTTGCCGCAGCCGGACGGGCCGACCACAGCGATGAACTCGCCCTTGCCGATGTCCATCGTGGCATCGGCCAGGGCGAGGGTCGTCTCCTTGCCCAACCGGTAGGTCAGGCTGACGTTCTTGAGCTCGACGAAGGCCACTTACTTGGCGACCATCCGGTCAGCCTTCGGCGGCAGGTACTTGTCGGTGAAGACCTTGTCCGGCGCCGGGGCGGCCGGCAGGCCGAACGCCTCGGAGACCAGCTTGACCGAGCGCGCGAAGCGGTCCGGCTGGACGTCGCCCATGCCGTTCTCCTTCACGTACGGCGTCAGCACGTTCTGCTGCAGCGAGATCTGCAGGCGCTCCAGCTCGAGCGCCTCGTCGATCAGCGGGTCGCGCTTCTTGGCGGCGGCGATGCCGAGCTTGTTGTCGGCGATCACGTCCTTCCAGCCCTTGATCGTGGCCTTGATGAAGCCCTTCACGGCCTTCTCGTCCTTGGCCATGTCGGCCGAGATCACGATGCCGTTGCCGTAGACGTCCATGCCGAAGTCGACGTAGCGCATGGCGACGATGTCGTCGAACTTCACGCCGCGCGCCTTGAGGTCGAGCATCGACGAGAAGTAGTGGCCCGAGATGAAGTCGACCGTGCCCTGCACCAGGCTCTGCTCGCGCAGCTGCGGCGTCAGGTTGACGTGCTCCCACTTGGTGATGCCGTTGATCTTGGCGAAGGCCGGGAACAGGCGGAAGCTGGCGTCGAACACCGGCGCGCCCAGCTTCTTGCCCTCGAGGTCCTTCGGCCCCTTGATGCCGCTCTTCTTCAGGGCATAGACGCCGAACGGGGCGAAGTCGTAGGCCATGAACACGCAGAGCACTTCCTTGCCCGGGTTCTTGGCGTTGTACTCGATGGTCGAGTTCACGTCGGCGAAGCCGATCTGGTAGGCGCCGGTGGCGACGCGCTGGACCGCGCCGGCCGAGCCCTGGCCGGGATCCATCGTCACGTCGAGGCCTTCGGCCTTGTAGTAGCCCTTCTCCAGCGCCACCAGGAACGGCGAGGTCGGGCCCTGGAACACCCAGTCGAGGGTGAACTTGATGGGAGTCTGCGCCTGGGCGGGCAGGGTGCCCAGCGCCAGCGCGAGGGCGGCCGCACCGCCCAGCCAGTTCATGACTTTCTTCATTGCCTTAAGCCCCTCGTGAATTCCCCGTGGGTCCGTCTTAGGCGGACATTCACCATCCGCCAAGGGGGATCAGGCAGATTCTATGCCAGCCTGCTGCGTCGCCACGAGGCGGGCGAATGCCCCGTCCTGGGCGACCAGCGCGTCGTAGCTGCCCTGCTCGACAACCCGCCCGTGCTCGAACACCACGACGATGTCGGCCTTGCGGATGGTCGACAGGCGGTGGGCGATGATGAAGGTGGTCCGGCCGGCCATCAGGGTCTCCAGCGCCCGCTGGATGCGCGCCTCGGTGACCGAATCGAGGGCACTTGTCGCCTCGTCGAGAATGAGAATTGGTGGATCCTTGAGGAGCGCCCGGGCGATCGCCAGCCGCTGCCGCTCGCCGCCCGACAGGGTGGCGCCGCGCTCGCCGACCATGGTCTCGTAGCCGTTGGGCTGGCGCATGATGAAGTCATGCGCCTCGGCCAGCTTGGCCGCCCGCTCCAGCTCGGCCTGGGTCGCGTCGGGCTTGCCGATGCGCAGGTTGTCGGCGATCGAGCGGTAGAACATCGTCGAGTCCTGGAACACCACGCCGATGTTCCGGCGCAGCGACTCGAGCTTGATGTCGCGGGTGTCGATGCCGTCGACCCGGATGACGCCGGACTGGGCATCCCACATGCGGTGCAGCAGCGACAGCGCGGTGCTCTTGCCGGCGCCGGTCGGCCCGACGAACGCCATGGTCGTGCCGGCCGGCACCTTCAGCGAGAAATGGACCAGGGCCGGCCGCTTGCCGTCGTACGAAAAGTTGATGTCGTCGAACTCGACATCGCCCTTCGCCCGGCCGATGTCGAGCCCGTTCGGCTTGTCGGGCACCGTCGACTGCGAATCGAGGACGCGGAAGAAGTCGGCCAGGGCCGGCATCTGGAAGAAGATGCGGCTGACGAAGCCCGAGGCCTGGTCCATGCGGCCGATCAGCATGGTGGCGAAGCCCATGAAGCTGACGATCTCGCCGACGCTGGCCTCGCCCTGGGTGTAGAGCCAGGTGCCGAGCACGAAGATCAGGATCACCGTGATCGTCGAGGCGGCGCGGGTCAGCACCGACAGCAGGGCCCACCAGTTCAGCACCGGGTACTGCGCCGCCAGCGTCTCGCGGATGATGCGGTTCATCTCGCCGGTCTCGGCGCCCAGCCGCACGAAGCTCTGGATCAGGTGGATGTTGCCCAGCGCGTCGCCGGCCCGGCTGGCCAGCTCACTGTGGCGATCCTCGACGGCGTGCTGCAGCCGGTCGGTGCGTCCCACCACCCACGCGTTGGTCACCGCGAAGAACAGGATCAGGACGATCAGCAGCAGGCCGAGCCGCCAGTTCATGAACAGGCTGAGCGGCAGCATCACGAACAGGGCGACGAAGGTCGCGAGGTTCTCGCGGAAGAACGACAGCCAGATGCCGAACAGGTGGTCGACGCCGGTCAGCATGATCTTGAGCAGCCGCCCCGAGTGCTGGCCATGGTGGAAGGCGAACGGCAGCACCAGCACGTGCTCGAAGAACGTCGCCATCGCGCCAAGGCGGCGGCGGTGCGCCATGCGGTCGGCCTGCAGCGAGACCAGGATGTTGGCCAGGATGCCGCCCAGCCCGACGATGCCCCACAGGACCAGCAGCTCGCGGGCCTGCTGCCACAGCACCTCGGTCGACTTGTCGCGGGCGTTGGCGAGCAGGTCCACGACGCGGCCGAACAGCACGGGCTCGTAGAACTGCAGCGCGGCGACTGCCACGTTGGCGAGCGCCAGCACGATCGCCAGCTTGCGCTCGGCCTTCAGCAGGCCGATGACGCGGCCATAGACCCGCAGGAACTCCATCGATCCGGCCGCCCTCTCTCCGCCCCGCTCAGCCGGCGGCGCGCGGGTCGAGGAAGCGCTCGACGGTCTGCACGAAGAAGCTGACGCCGAACGGGATCGCCATGTCGTTGAAGTCGTAGCGCGGGTTGTGCAGGCTGACCGCCTCCGGCCCACCGCCGTTGCCCAGCATCACCATCGCGCCGGGCACCTGCTCCAGCATGTAGGAGAAGTCCTCGGCGCCCATGCTCGGCTTCACGTTGTCGCTGATCGCGTGGTCGCCGCAGACGTCGGCCGCCACGCCCAGCGCGAACTTCACCTTCTCGGCATCGTTGATGGTCGGCGGGTAGCCGGGACGGTGCTCGACCTCGATCTTGACGTTGTGCATCAGCTCGGCGCCGCGGCAGATCTCCTCGATCCGGCGGCGCACCAGCTCGCGGTTGGCCGGCGTCGTGGTGCGGGTGGTGCCGCCGATGTGCACGTCGGCCGGGATCACGTTGTAGGCCGAACCGGACTTGAAGAAGCCGACCGTGACCACCGTGGCGTCGAGCGGGTCGATGTTGCGGCTGACGATGGTCTGCAGCGCGACCACGAGGTTGGCGCCGACCACCAGCGGGTCGAGCGCGAGGTGCGGGTGGGCGGCGTGACCGCCCTTGCCGGTGATGCGGATGTCCCAGCGGTCGGCGGCGGCCAGCAGGGCGCCCGGCCGGGTGACGATGTGGCCGAGCGGCACGCCGGGCTTGTTGTGGATGGCGAACACCGCGTCGCACGGGAACTTCTCGAACAGCCCGTCGCGGATCATCTCGCGCGCCCCGCCGCCGCCCTCCTCGGCCGGCTGGAAGATGAAGTGCACGGCGCCCTCGAAATCGCGCTTCTCGCTCAGGAGCTTGGCGGCGCCCAGCAGCATGGCGGTGTGGCCGTCGTGGCCGCAGGCATGCATGCGGCCGTTGTTCTGCGAGCGGTGCTCGAACTCGTTGGCCTCGTCCATCGGCAGCGCGTCCATGTCGGCGCGCAGCCCGATCGAGCGCAGCGAGTTGCCCTTGCGCAGGGTCCCGACCAGGCCGGTCTTGCCCAGCCCGCGCGTCACCTCGAGGCCCCACTCCTGGAGCTTGGCGGCGACGATGTCGGAGGTCCGCGTCTCCTCGTAGGCGAGCTCGGGATGGGCGTGGATATCGCGGCGGATGGCGGCAATCTCGCCCTGGATCTCGAGCGAACGCGGCAGGACAGGCATCGGGTACTCCGGTTGGAACCGCCGGCATCTTAGCCCAAAGTGGGCCGATGTTGACCCTGCCGGAAATCGAGGACGCCGCGCGCGTCGTTCATGCCGCGATGCCGCCGACGCCGCAGTATACCTGGCCCCTGCTGGCCCGGCGGACCGGCTGCGAGACCTGGGTCAAGCACGAGAACCACACGCCGATCGGCGCCTTCAAGGTGCGGGGCGGGCTGGTCTACATGGACCGCCTGGCGCGCACGGCGAAGCCCGCCGGCGTGGTCAGCGCCACCCGCGGCAACCACGGCCAGAGCATCGCGGTCGGCGCCGCCCGCGCCGGCATCGCCGCCACCATCGTCGTGCCCCACGGCAACTCGGTGGAAAAGAACGCCGCGATGCGGGCGTTCGGCGCCGAGCTGGTCGAGGAAGGCCACGACTTCGACGCCGCGCGGGCCGCCGCCGAGCGGCTGGCCCGGGAACGCGGCCTGCACATGGTGCCGTCGTTCCACCGCGACCTCGTGGCCGGCGTGGCGAGCTATGCGCTGGAACTGTTCCGTGCCGCGCCGCCGCTCGACACGGTCTACGTGCCGATCGGCCTGGGCTCGGGCATCTGCGGCACCATCGCCGCGCGCGACGCGCTGTCGCCCGGCACCAGGGTCGTGGGCGTGGTGTCGACCGGGGCGCCGGCCTACGCGCTGTCGTTCGCCGCGGGCAAGGTGGTGGCGACCAACAGCGTCGACACCATGGCCGACGGCATGGCGGTGCGCGGCCCCGATGCCGAGGCGCTGGCGATCATCCTGAAGGGCGCCGACCGCATCGTGTCGGTCAGCGATGCCGAGATCGAGGCCGCGATGCGCGCCTATTTCGAGGACACCCACCAGGTGACCGAAGGAGCGGGCGCTGCGGCGCTGGCGGCGCTGATGCAGGAGCGCGAACGCCTCGCCGGCCGCCGCGTCGGCCTGGTGCTGAGCGGCGGCAACATCGACCGGCCGGTCTACCGCCGCGTGCTCGCGGAGGGTTGAGGCGCCCAGGCGAGATCGCCTTTCACCTCCTGCATGATGAACGACGAGCGCGTGCCGCGGACGCCGGGCATGCGCAGCAGCGCCTTCATCGCGAACTCGCTGAAGCTCGGCAGGTCGGGCGCCTGCACGTGCAGCAGGAAGTCCATGTCGCCGGTGACGGCGTAGCAGGCCACCACTTCGGGGCGGGCGCGGATCTCCGCCTCGAAGGCGGCGACCACCGCCTCCGTGTGATCGTCGAGCGTGACCTGGACCAGCGCCTGCAGCCCGAGCCCGAGGGCGGCCGGCGGCACCAGCGCGGCGTAGCGGGCGATCACGCCGGCCTCCTCCAGCCGGCGCACCCGGCGCTGGCAGGGCGTGGCCGACAGGCCAACCCGCTCGGCGAGATCGACGATCGCCAGCCGGCCGTCGGCCTGCAGGGCCGCCACGATACGTCGATCGATGGCATCGAGCTCGATCATGGTGTTTTTCTCTCCAAACAGGATATCTGGAAGAGAATATCACTATTTTGGACGGCTCAGGAGGCCGACTTCGCCGGGATTCACCGGCCCCGGCGCCCCATATTCAAGCCATGCAAACCGCTCCCCTCGGCACCCTGCGCGGCAACTACGCCTCCATGGGACCCGACTGGACGGTGCCGCAGGACGGCGCCGCCTACGGCACGGAAGAGCAGGCGGTGTGGCGCCTGCTGCTCGCGCGCCAGACCACCCTGGCCCAACGGTACGCCTGCGACGCGTTCCTCGAGGGGCTCGACGCGCTCGGCATCGACGACACCATCCCCGACTTCGCGGCGGTGAGCGCGCGGCTCGCGGCGCGGACCGGTTGGAGGCTGGTCGGCGTGCCGGGCCTGATCCCGGACGCGGCATTCTACGATCACCTCGCCCACCGGCGCTTCCCGGTCACGGTGTGGCTCCGCACGCGAGAGGAACTCGACTACCTGGTCGAGCCCGACCTGTTCCACGACTTCTTCGGCCACGTGCCGCTGCTCGCCCACCCGGTGTTCGCCGACTACATGCAGCTCTACGGCCGGCGCGGCATCGAGGCCGGACCGGCGATGGGGCGGCTGGCGCGGCTCTATTGGTACACCGTCGAGTTCGGCCTGATCCGCACGCCGCAGGGCCTCAAGGCCTACGGCGCCGGCATCCTGTCGTCGGCGTCCGAGGTCCGGCACGCCCTGCTGTCGCCCGACGTCGAGCGCCTGCCGTTCGATGCCGCGACGGTGATGGACCGGCCCTACGAGATCGACCGGCTGCAGAACACCTACTTCGTGCTCGACGACTTCCGGCAGCTGTTCGACGCCGCCAACGCCAAAGTCACGCAATAGAGGTCACCCGGTAGCGGCCAGCACGACCAGACCGTCGACGGCCACGACGCCGTCACCCTCGCGCTTGACCAGCAACGGATTGACCTCGGCTTCCACGACATCGGCGAAGGCCGCGTGCGCCAGCGTGGAAAAGGCCGCGATGGCGCGGGCCAGCGCCGCGACGTCGCCGCGCGGCAGGTTGCGGTAGCCGCGGATCGTCGCCAGTCCCTTGACCTCGCCGATCATGCGCCGCGCCTCGGCCTCGTCGACCGGCGCCAGCCGCGTCGACGCGTCCTTGTAGATCTCGGCCAGCACGCCGCCCAGGCCGACCGTCACCGTCGGGCCGACCAGCGGGTCGCGGCGGAAGCCCAGGATCACCTCGGCCAGGCCGCGCTCCATCTTCTGGATGAGGAACCCGTCGAGCTTCGCCTCGGGATGGTGCGCGCGCACGCGGCGCTCGATCTCGCGCGCCGCCACCGCCGCGGTCGGCCCGTCGGGCACGCCCAGCGCGACGCCGCCCGCCTCGGTCTTGTGCGCGATGTCGGGCGACAGGATCTTGAGCGCCACCGGCCCACCGATCTCGGCGACCGCGGCGACGATCCGCTTGGCGTCGGGCACCGCCATCGCGCGCGCCACCGGCACGCCGAGTGCCGCGAAGAAGTCGGCGGCGCGACGCTCGTCGAAGCCCGAGACGCGTCCCGCCTCGAAGGCATCGCGCGCCGCCCGCGACGGCTCGTCGAGCGGCGGCTCGGGCTGCGGCGCGCCGCGCAGCAGGCACACCGCCATCGCCTCGGCACAGCT
>Ga0102832_1000803_pt1 | contig 34845 bp, 28 predicted proteins | sample EBPBio282013_DNA_FD_88942 | JGI IMG/M metagenome (GOLD analysis project Ga0102832, IMG submission 88942) | Wastewater treatment Type I Accumulibacter community from EBPR Bioreactor in Madison, WI, USA - Reactor 2_5/28/2013_ DNA (Illumina Assembly) | ecosystem: Engineered > Bioreactor > EBPR >... | reverse complement strand
GGATCGGGATTGGCCATGGCGAAGATGATCGGCTTGGCCGCCATCGACTTCACCATGTCCTGGGTGACCGCGCCCTTGACCGAAAGGCCGAAGAACACGTCGGCGCCCTTCATCGCCTCTTCCAGCGTGCGCGCCTTGGTGCGGACCGCGTGGGCGCTCTTCCACTGGTTCATGCCCTCGGTGCGGCCCTGGTAGATCACGCCCTTGGTGTCGCAGAGGATGGCGTTCTCGTGCGGCATGCCCATTGCCTTGACGAGTTCGATGCAGGCGATCGATGCGGCGCCCGCACCGTTCACCACCATCTTGATGTCCTTGATGTTGCGGCCGGTGAGATGCAGCGCATTGATCAGACCGGCGGCGGAGACGATCGCGGTGCCATGCTGGTCGTCATGGAAGATCGGGATGTCCATCAGCTCGCGCAGGCGCTGCTCGATGATGAAGCACTCCGGCGCCTTGATGTCCTCGAGGTTGATGCCGCCGAAGGTCGGCCCGAGATAGCGCACGCAGTTCACGAACTGGTCGACGTCCTTGGTGTCGACTTCCAGGTCGATGCAGTCGACGTCGGCGAAGCGCTTGAAGAGGACGGCCTTGCCCTCCATCACCGGCTTGCCGGCCAGCGCGCCGATGTCGCCCAGGCCCAGCACCGCGGTGCCGTTGGAGATCACGGCCACCAGGTTGCCCTTGACGGTGTAGTCGTAGGCGGTCGAGGGATCCTTCTCGATCTCGAGGCAGGGGGCCGCGACGCCGGGGGAGTAGGCCAGCGCCAGGTCGCGCTGGGTGACCAGCGGCTTGCTGGCGATGATCTCGATTTTTCCGGGCCGTCCCGTCCGGTGCATGATCAGCGAATCGCCGTCGAGATCGCCCATCTGGTTGCTGACCATTTCTTCCGAGCTTTTGCCCGCCATCTGAATTTCTCTCCCGGTTGAGGACGCATATTGGCGATAATCGGCGGAAGGTGCCAGCCAGCCATCCCGCGCTGCAGCGCAACTTCCATGCCCAAATATCGTCCACCTCTCGTCCACATGGACCGCTCTGCGGCGTGTGCTAGACCGAACGCCTCCCGAGGAGCTTCAGTGCCGGACAGTTCCGCCATTCCCGCCGACGCCACGCCGATGATGCGCCAGTACCTGGCGATCAAGGCCGCGCATCCGGACCATCTGGTCTTCTACCGGATGGGCGATTTCTACGAGCTGTTCTTCGACGACGCGGTGAAGGCCTCTGCGGCGCTCGACATCGCGCTGACCAAGCGCGGCCAGCATCTCGGCGAAGACATCAAGATGTGCGGCGTGCCGGTGCACAGCCACGAGGCCTATCTGTCGCGCCTGATCCGGCAGAGCTTCAAGGTCGCGGTCTGCGAGCAGGTCGAGGACCCGGCCGAGGCCAAGAAGCGCGGCGCCAAGTCGGTCGTCGAGCGCGCCGTGGTGCGCGTCATCACGCCGGGCACCCTGACCGAAGACTCCCTGCTCGATGCGCGCAGCCATAACTACCTGGCGGCCCTCTCCGAGGCGCAGGGCGAGCTGGCGCTGGCCTGGCTCGATCTTTCGACAGCGGATTTCGCCACCCAGCCGCTCACGCCCGGCCAGGTCGCGGCCGCGCTGGCCCGGCTGTCGCCCGGCGAATTGCTGGTGCCCGATCGCCTGCTGGCGCGCGAGCCGCTGAAGGCCGCGCTGGAGGAATGGAACGCCATCCTGACGCCGCTGCCCTCGGCGCGGTTCGACAGCGACAATGCCCGCAAGCGCCTGCAGGCCGCCTTCAACGTGGCCGTGCTCGACAGTTTCGGCGCCTTCTCCCGCGCCGAAATCGCCGCTTGCGGCGCGCTGCTCGACTATGTCGAGCTGACCCAGGCCGGCAAGCGTCCGGCCTTGCTGCCGCCGCGCCGCGAGCGCGCCGACGGCACGATGGAGATCGACCCGGCGACGCGGCGCAACCTCGAACTGGTGAAGAGCCTCGACGGGCGCCGCGACGGTAGCCTGCTCGCCACCATCGATCGCACCCTAACCGGCCCGGGCGCGCGGCTGCTGGCCGAGCGCATCGCGGCGCCGCTGACGGATCGGGCCGAGATCGAGCGCCGGCTCGACCTGGTGCAGCTCTTTGTCGAGCGGCCGGCCGTGCGCGAGCGGGTGCGCGAGGCGCTGCGGCGCACGCCCGACATCGAACGTGCCCTGCAACGCCTGTCGGTCGGCCGCGGCGGTCCGCGCGATCTCGCCGCCCTGCGCGACGGGCTGGAATCGGGCGAGACGCTGGCCGAATCGCTGCGCGCCGAGCCCGAGGCGCTGTTGCCGCCACCGGCGCCGCTGGCCGAGATCGTCCTGTGCTCCACCGGCCATCGCGACACCGTGGCGGCGCTGGCCGAGGCGCTGGCCGACGAGCCGCCGCTTCTGGTGCGCGACGGCGGCTTCGTGCGCCAGGGCTACCGGCCCGAACTCGACGAGCAGCGCACGTTGCGCGACGACAGCCGCAAGACGGTGGCCGGCCTCGAAGCCAAGTACCGGACCGCGACCGGCGTGACGTCGCTCAAGATCCGGCACAACAACATGATTGGCTACCATATCGAGGTGACGGCGGTGCACGCCGACAAGCTCGACCTGGCGGCGCTGGGCTTCACGCGGCGGCAGTCGATGTCGAACGCCACGCGCTTCAGCACCGCCGAGCTGGCCGATCTCGAAACCCGCATCGGCCGTGCCGCCGACCAGGCGCTGGCGCTCGAACTCGCCGTGTTCGAAGAGCTGGTTGCGAAGGTCATGACGGTGTCGCCGGCGATCGCTGCCGCGGGTCGCTCGCTGGCCTGGCTCGACGTCGCCTCGGCGCTGGCCGAGCTGGCGGCCAGCAGCAATTACGTCCGGCCACAGCTCGCCGACGATCCGGCCTTCTCGATCGAAGGGGGCCGCCATCCCGTCGTCGAGGCGGCGCTGGCGCGCCAGAACGGTGCCGGCTTCGTGCCCAACGATTGCGCGCTGGGTGACGACCGGCGCCTGTGGCTGCTGACGGGCCCGAACATGGCCGGTAAATCCACCTTCCTGCGCCAGAACGCGTTGATCGCGGTGATGGCGCAGGCCGGCGCCTTCGTGCCGGCAAAGGCTGCCACCATCGGCATCGTCGACCGCCTGTTCAGCCGCGTCGGCGCCGCCGACGACCTGGCGCGCGGTCGCTCGACCTTCATGGTCGAGATGGTCGAGACGGCGGCGATCCTCAATCAGGCGACGGCGAAGAGCCTCGTCATCCTCGACGAGATCGGCCGCGGCACGGCGACCTTCGACGGCCTGTCGATCGCCTGGGCGACGCTCGAGCACCTGCACGACATCAACCGCTGCCGCGCGCTGTTCGCCACCCATTTCCACGAGCTCGGCGCGCTGCGCGAGCGGCTGGCGGCGCTGGCGCCCTACACGATGCGCGTCAAGGAATGGCAGGGCGAGGTGGTGTTCCTGCACGAGGTGGCGCCGGGCGCCGCCGACCGCAGCTACGGCATCCACGTCGCGCGGCTGGCCGGCCTGCCGCAGGCGGTGGTGACACGCGCCGAGGAAGTGCTGGCGGCACTGGAGAAAGGCGAGCAGTCGGGCGCCGTGACGCGGCTGGCCGACGACCTGCCGCTGTTCGCGGCGGCGCCGCCGCGTCCCGCGGCGGGATCGGCCAAGGCCGAGGAGTCGGAGATCGAGAAGGCGCTGGCCGCCACCAACCCGGACGACCTGTCGCCGCGCGAGGCGCTCGAACTGCTCTACGCGTTGCGCGCGCGGATCCGCACGCCCGAGTAGTCGAGCCCTTCCGGCAGCGGCGCCTGCCAGTCGGTGCGGGTGCGGAACAGCACCGCGAGGTCGTAGCCGACGAACGCCAGCAGCAGGCAGTCGACCAGCCGCTGCGCCGCCGCCAGCACCGCCGGCACCCACATCTTGTGCGGCAGCAGCGGGGCGAGGCGGTCGAGCAGGTGGCCGGCGATCAGCGACAGCAGCATCGCGCCGAACACCATCAGGAAGACGCGGGCGCGGTGCGGCCGGCCCAGCGTGTAGGCGTCCGACAGGCCCAGCGATTCGTTGGCGGCCAGCGCCGGCAGCACCAGCACGAACATCGCGGCGACGGCGGCGCAGGCCAGCACGTTCAGCTCGGCGTAGGGACCGAGCGCCGAGGTCAGCACGATCAGCCAGGTCAGGATGGCGAGGCTGATGGCGCGCGTGCCCAGCGTCGATTGCCGCAGCGCGTCGCTGTCGCTCAGCAGGTCGCTGTCGAGCAGCGTCTCCTTCATCCAGCGATCGAGGAACAGCGCGTACAGCACGGTGAACAGGAACGACCACATCCAGTGGTCGCGCATCAGGTCGAACTCGATACGGGCCTGGAACAGGTAGGCGACCATCGCGCCGAAGCCGGCGACCGGCAGGGCGAGAGTCCAGAACAGCGCCTGGCGGCGGCACCAGAAGGCGAGGGCGTCGATGAAAGCCATGGCGAAAGTCTAAGCGACGCGTTCGCAGTCGCGGCCGGCGTCATTGTTTCAATTGCACCATTTACGGGAGTAGTTTCAGTGCCACTCACGCAAAGGTCGCCCGCCGTCGCCGGTTCAGAGCGTTCGCCGAGCCAGCGCCGCACCCTCGGCCAGGGCGCGCAGCTTGCCGTAGGCGGTGGCCAGCGTCATCGGCGCCATGCCGCAGTTGGTGCAGGCCTGGATGCGCTCGGGATCGACGTACTGCGTCGCGAGCTTCAGCGTCGCCGCCACTTCCTCGGGCGTCTCGATCTTGTCGGAGGCGACGTCGATGCAGCCGACCATCACGGTCTTGTTGGGCAGGAGCTTCATCAGCTCGGGCGGCACGTGGCTCTGGCGGCACTCCAGCGAGACCTGCTGCAGGCTCGAACGATCGAGCGCCGGGAAGGTCTTCTCGTACTGCCGCCAGCTCTCGCCCAGCGTTTCCTTCCACTTGTTGTTGGCCTCGATGCCGTAGCCGTAGCAGATGTGGACCGCGGTCGTGCACTTCAGGCCCGCCGCCGCCTTCTCCAGCGCCGGGACGCCCCACTCGACCGTCTCGTCGAGGTAGACGTTGAAGGCCGGCTCGTCGAACTGCACGACGTCGACGCCCAGCGCCTCGAGGTCCTTCGCTTCCTGGTTCAGGAGCTCGGCGAAGGCGAAGGCCATCTTCACGCGGTCGCCGTAGTAGCCGTCGGCCAGCGTGTCGATCAGCGTCATCGGCCCGGGCAGCGTGAACTTCAGCTTGCGGCTGGTCGCGGCGCGGGCGACCCGCGCCTCGCGCTCGTGCACGAACTTGCGGCGCTTGAGCGGCGCGGTGACGGTCGGGCAGTCGGCGTCGTAGCGGTTGTTGCGGATGCCCATCCGCACCTTCCGGTCGAAGTCGACGCCGTCGACCTCGGCCAGGAAGCCGTGCACGAAGTGCTGCCGCGCCTGCTCGCCGTCGCTCACGATGTCGAGCCCGGCCTCTTCCTGGCGGCGGATCGCCAGCGCGGTGGCGTCGTCCTTGGCCTCCAGCAGCGGCGCGCCGCTCAGCGTCCACGGCGCCCACAGCACGTTGGGCGTGGCCAGCCACGACGGCTTCGGCAGGCTGCCGGCCAGCGTCGTCTCGAACATGGGCGTTCTCCCTCGATGCGTCTTGTTGTCGTGTCGCGTTGTCCTAGGCGCGGCTGGCGCCCGAGAATTCCAGTTCCGCCCGGACTTCCGGCGGCAGTACCTGCCCGAACGTGCCGGGCGCGCGCCATTGCAGGGTGCCGAAGGCGCCGCAGCTCTCGCACACCGAGCGCCACGCCTCGTGCTGCGCGGCGCAGGCCGAGCAGCGCCACGCCCGGTCGGCCGGCGCGGCGGCCGCCTTGGCCAGCCAGTCGTGGACGCGCGCCGGGTCGGCGCCGGCGCGTTCCTCGGCCTCCGCCATCAGGCGGCAGACCCGCGTCGCGGGATGCGGTCCGCCGGCGATCTCGAGGTGGCGCTTGGCCTCGCCCCACAGGCCGGCATCGAGGTAGGCCTGGGCGAGCGCGAGGTGGCTCTCGAGGTCGTCCTCGTTGCCCGCCACCAGGCGGCGCAGCGCGGCGATCTTCTTCAGCGCCTCGGTCTCGCGCGACGCCTCGACGTAGAGCCGCGCGAGGTCGGGATGCGGTGCCACCGCCCAGCCGCGCTCCAGCGTCTTCTGGGCGCGCCGCGTGTCGCCCGCCTTGACCTGCAGCTCGGCCAGCCGGCGCGTCGTCACGATGCGCTCGGGGGCCAGCCCGAACGCCTCGCGCGCCAGCGCCAGCGCGTCGCCCCCCTTGCCCTGATCGTCCTTCTCGACCTCGCGGCTGCGCTCGACCAGCAGCAGCGCCCGAAGCGCGCGGCCCTTGTCCTGGGTGACGACCTTGCGGCGCACGCCGGTCTCCAGCGTCTCCTGGGCATTGCGCCACTGGCCGCTCTGCGCCTGCATGTCGAACAGCGCGTGCACCACCCACGGGGTCTGCGGCCGGAGCTTGAAGGCGCGCTCGGCATAGGCCAGCGCCATGCCCTGGTCGCCCTCGCGCAACGCCTGCACGATCAGGCCGCGCAGGCCGAGGAACGACATCTGCTCGTCCTCCAGCATCGCGTTGAAGGCCTGGCGCGCGCCGTCGCGGTCGCCGGCCAGCTGCGCGGCCTGCGCCGACAGCAGGAGCGTCAGCGACGGCTCGTTCAGCAACTGCTCGGCCTTGCGCGCCTGCTTCTGCGCCTCGACGCCGTCACCGGCCGCGACCGCGGCCAGGCCCTGCGTCAGGGCGCGGAAGCCGCGCTTCTTGCGGCTTTCGCCCCAGCCTTCGAGCAGGGCGAACGGCGCGCCGACGATCCAGCGGTAGAGCCACCAGCCGGCGACGCCCAGCAGCATCAGGCCGAGCACGACGACCAGCAGCAGCCCGACGCTCGAGTCGAGCCGCCAGCCGTGCCACTCGGCGGTGACGGTGCCCGGCCGCTCGGCCAGCCACACCGCGCCCAGCATCGCGAGCGCGGCGAGGGCGAACCAGAGAAGGGTGCGAAGCGTGGTCATCGCCCGCTCAGCGCGCCGCGCCCAGCAGCGCCACGGCCTGCGCCGCGAGCTGGTCGACCTCGCCCTTGGCGGCCAGCCGCGCGTCGGCCCGGGCGAGCCACGCGGCGGTCGCCTTGCGGGTCGGCTCGGGCAGCGACTTCACCAGCGCCACCGCGCCGGCGAGATCGCCGCGCTGCAGCGCCGTCTCGGCGCGCGCCAGCTTCGCCTCGGTGGTGTCGCCCGGCACGTCGCCGACGCGGCGCAGCGAGACGAGTCCCTTGACCTTGCCGAGCAGCCGCGCGCCGTAGGAATCGTCGGCCAGGTCGTCGGCCAACGCCGCCTTGGCCATCGCCGGGAACTCGGCCTCGAGCGCCGCCGGCGCGGGCACGCCGCGCACCGCCGGCTCCTGCAGGGCCTTGGCGATCGCCGCGATCTGGGCGTCGCCCTGGATCAGCGGCACCAGCAGGTCGAGCTCGCGGGCGAACGGCGCGCCGGTGTCGAGCGCGGTGTTCAGCCTTGCCGCGACGCCGACCAGCGCCGAGGCGCGCGCGGCGGCCAGCGCCCTCTGCTCGCCGGCGCTGCGCACGCTGACCGCGTCGGCCAGCGCCTTGGCCTGCTCGCGCTGGCGCACGTTCTCCTCGCGCTGCGCCGACATCGCGGTGTCGAGCGCGCCCATCGCCGATTGCAGCGCCGCGATCTCGCGCCGCAGCGTCGCCAGTTCCTTCTCGGCCTCGCCGCTGGACGGCGCCGCCGCCGCGGCGCTGCCGGCCGCCTGCTCGGTGCGCTGGCGGACTTCGCGCTCCACCATCTCGCGGATCTGGGCGTCCGCCAGGGCGCGCTGGCGCTGGGCCTCGACCTCGGCGTCGGTGCGTTGCGCCGCCGGAGCGGCGGCCGGCGCCGGCTGGGCGGACAGCGCGCGCACCCGCTTCTCGAGGTCGTCGATCCTTGCCGCGAGGTCGCGGCGCGCCTGGTCGATGCCGTCCCTGGCGGCCGCCGCGGCGGCGCCCTGGATCGCCGCCAGGTCGACACCCGGGGAAGCGGCCGGCGTGGCGGCGGTACCGCGCACCATCGCCTGGTAGCGCGGCGGCCAGTACGGCAGCGAGGCGACCGTGCCGGCCACCACCAGCGCCGAGGAGACCAGCCCGACGACGAAGGCGCCGATCACGCCCAGCCCCGCCCGGCGGACCGGGGCGGGTGGCGGCGGGGCTTCAGCTGCCCGTGATTCCGGCGGCTGCCCGGCGGGGGCATCGCTCATGGGGATCTCTCCTGTCGCCTTTTCCTTCGACTCGTCTGCGGGGCTGGCCGCGGCCAGCCGGTCGATCTCGTCCAGAACCGCCTGCCGGGTCGGCCGGGACGCCGCCACGGTATCGCGAAACGGCAGGCCCGCCACCGGCGCCAGCGCCGCCAGGCTGATGCCGACGGCGGTGACGCCGCCCAGCGTGTCGACCAGGCCGGCGGCCTTCACCATGCCGGCGAAGGTCGAGGCGGCGCGCGGCGAGAACAGCGGCACGACGTCGACCGCCCGCGCCGCCAGCGCCGCGCGGGCCGGCTCCGGCAGGGTCGATTCCTCGCGCGCCTCGTAGAGCACGACGCGGTTCACGGTGAAGCCGGCGGGCGCCAGCAGCGCCGCGAGGTCGCCCGCGATGTCGCGGCCCGAGGCGTGCAGCAGCGGACCCTTGGCCGGGTCGAGGCGGCGGCGCACCAGCTCGGCCAGCGCCTCGACGTTGCCGTTGGCCGAGGTGACGTCGGTGAAGCCCAGCCCCTCGGCGGTGGTCGCCGTGGTGTCGCCGACCGCGAGGATCGGCCGGGCGCGTTGCGGGCTCGCCTCGGCCAGCGCCCGCGCGCCGTTCGCCGAGGTCAGCAGCACGGCCTGGCAGGCCGACAGGCTGGCGGCGAAATCGCCGGCCGGATGCAGGAACTCGAGGTGGAACAGCGGCGCGATGACGGGCGTGTGGCCGCGCTCGCGGAGCGCCGTCGCCAGCGCCGTCGCCTCGCGTTCCGGCCGAAGGATCAGCACGCGCATGGTCCCTCCGTAGCGGCCGGGCGACGGCGATGCAACGGCGGCGAAGCCGCGCCGCCCGAAGTCGCGGCTAGAGGAGAACCGTCCCCTCGATCGCCAGCAGCTGGCGCTTGGTCGGCAGGCCCCGGCCGCCCGAGAAGCCGCCCTCGCGGCCGCCGCTCGCCAGCACGCGGTGGCAGGGCACGACGATCGGGATCGGGTTGCGGCCGCAGGCCATGCCGACGGCGCGCGGACCCGAGCCCAGCATCGCCGCCAGCCCGCCGTAGGTCGCGGTCTCGCCGTACGGGATCTCGGCCATCGCCGCCCACACCCGCTTCTGGAAGTCGGTGCCCCTGGCGGCGAGCGGCAGGTCGAAGCGGGTCAGCCGGCGCGCGAAGTAGAGCTCGAGCTGGCGGGCGGTCTCCCGCAGCACGGGCGTCGGCGCGGCGCCGCCCGCCGCCACGGTCGCGCCGTCGCCTTCTCCGGCGCTCGCCCAGCGCAGCCGCGTCACGACGTCGTGATCGGCCTCCAGCGCCAGGCGGCCGACCGGGCTCTCGACGTAACAGACTGTCATCAGGGAAGCGTAGCGTTCGCCCGCGTCCTTTGCCAACATGAGGACCGAGATGTCCGGGGGAAGACACGACGGCCTGAAGCGCCGCACCTTGCTGGGCGGTGCGCTGGCGCTCGCGCCGTTCGCCGCCGCGGCGCAACAACCGCCGCGCCCGCCGGTCGCGCCGGCGCGCACGCCGATCGTGTTCGTCCATGGCAACGGCGATTCGGGCGCGCTCTGGATCAACAACCTGTGGCGCTTCGAGGCCAACGGCTGGACGCGCGACCAGCTGTTCGCGATCGACTTCTCCTACCCGACGGCGCGGCGCGAGGACGCCAAGGTCGAGCCGTTCCGGTCGTCGGCCGCGGAGCAGGCGAAGGAACTCGCCGACCACGTCGCGCGGGTCCGCCAGGCGACCGGCCGCGACCGCGTCGCGCTGGTCGGCTCGTCGCGCGGCGGCAACGCCATCCGCTCCTTCCTGGCCAACGGCGGCGCGACCGCGGTCAGCCATGCCGTGCTGTGCGGCACGCCCAACAAGGGCATCGTGAATTCCGACTCGCTGCTGGTCGGCAGCGAGTTCAACGGCGCCTACGCCTTCCTCAAGGGGCTGAACGCCGGGCCGGACGATCTCGTGCCGGGCGTCGCGATGATGGCGATCCGCTCCGACACCAACGACAAGTACGCCCAGCCCGACGGCCGCTTCATCGGCGCGCCGGGCAAGTCGACCGGCGTCGGCTACGACGCCGCCGAGCTGCGCGGCGCCCGCAACGTCACGCTGGACGGGCTCGATCACCGCGAGGTGGCGTTCCACAAGCTGGCCTTCGCCGCGATGTACGAGTTCATCGCCGGCATCCCGCCGGCCACGCTGTTCATCGCCCAGGAGCCGTTGCCGGTGCTGAACGGCAAGGTCACCGGCATCGCCGACGGCACCTACACCAACCTGCCGGTCGGCGACGCCGAGGTCGAGGTCTACGAGGTCGACGCCAAGACCGGCGAGCGCCGGTCGAGCACGCCGGCCCATCGCAAGGTCACCGGCCCGGACGGCGCGTGGGGCCCATTCGTGGCGCGCGCTGAGACGTACTACGAGTTCGTGCTGCGCATGGCGGCGCAGCCCATCACCCACACCTACCGGTCGCCGTTCCTGCGCTCGAGCGACCTCGTGCACCTGCGGCCAGCGGTGTTCGGCAAGGGCGACGAGACCGCCGGCGCGGTGGTCGCGATGAGCCGGCCGCGCGGCTACTTCGGCGTCGGCCGCGACAAGTTCAGCCTCGACGGCAAGACGCCGCCCGGCATCACCGACGGCGTGCCCGGCGTGTCGACCGGCAAGCTCGCCTTCGACACCGCGCCGCGCACCGTGCTGGCGGTGCTGAACACCGAGACGATCCCGGCCCGGACCTGGCCGGTGAAGGACAATCACCTGGTGATCGCCGAGTTCCTGAACTGAGCGGACCGGCGGCGCGCCGGTGGTGCATAGTGAAGGCGTCATGACCGCCGACCTCCTCACCCGGTCCGAGATCGACCGCATCAACGCCGAGCACCTGGTGTCGACGCCGCTGCGGCCGGCCGACCTCCTGTTCGTGTTCGGGCAGCGGCGCGGCGTGCCGCAGCTGGTCGCGGCGGCCATCGATCTCTGGCACCGCGGCTACTTCCGGCATGCCATCGTGAGCGGCGGCGCGACCCAGGGCGACCCGCGCACCGAGTGCTCGGTCATCAAGGACGGCATGGTGGCGGGCGGCGTGCCGGCCGCCGTGATCCTCGAGGAACATGCCGCGACCAACACCGGCGAGAACGTCACCCTGTCGCTGCCGGTGATCGACGCCGCGCTGGGCCGCGCCAACGTCGCGAGCGTGATCTGCCTCGGCAAGGTCTGCACCGCGCGGCGCTACCCGATGACGCTGCAGCGCCACTGGCCCGAGGTCGAGAAGATGGTGGCGACGGTCAATCCCTATGCCGTGCCGGTCGAGCGCTGGCACACCGACCCGCTGTTCCGCCGCCGGGTGCTGGCCGAGGACGCCAAGATCGCGCCCTACAGGGCGGCGGGGTTCATCGCCGACTGGCCGTAGGACGAAAGGTCCCTCGCTCACGCTCGGGATGACAAGAAAGGGCTGTCATCCCGAGCGCAGCGACGGACCTGTCCCTTCATCTGCACCGCGCGGCGCTGGCCGATGACGCCAGGATCGCGCCCTACAGGGCGGCCGGGTTCATCGCCGACTGGCCGTAGGACGAAAGGTCCCTCGCTCACGCTCGGGACGACAAGAAAGGGCTGTCATCCCGAGCGCAGCGAGGGACCCTTCCCGTCAATCGATGCGGATCAGCCGCTTGCCGAGGTTGTCGCCGCGGTAGAGGCCGGCGATCGCGTCGGGGGCTTGCTCGATGCCGACCAGGATGTCCTCGCGGTAGCGGATGCGGCCCTCGCGCACCCAGCCGGCGAGCTTCGCCAGTCCCTGCGGGTAGCGGTCGGCATAGTCGAACACCAGGATGCCCTGCATGCGCGCGCGCTTGACCAGCAGGTGGCGCTCGACGCGCGGTCCCAGCGGGATCGGGTCCCAGCTGGCGATCGAGGCGGTGCCGCAGACCACGACGCGCGCGCCGACGTTGAGGTGGCGCAGCACGGCGTCGCTGATCGCGCCGGAGGTGTTGTCGAAGTAGACGTCGATGCCGCCGGGGCAGGAAGCCGCCAGCGCAACCTCGAAACCGGGCGCCTTGTAGTCGACCGCGGCGTCGAAGCCGAACGCCTCGCGGCACAGCGCCGCCTTGGTCGGGCCGCCGGCGATGCCGACGGTGCGGCAGCCCTCGATCCGCGCGATCTGGCCGACGCACGAGCCGACCGCGCCGGCCGCCGTCGACACGACGACGGTCTCGCCCTTCTTCGGCTGGCCGGCGTCGAGCAGGCCGAAGTAGGCGGTGAGGCCGTTCAGCCCGAGCACGCCCAGCGCCGTCGACAGCGGCAGGTCGTCGTCCTCGATCTTGCGCTGGATCGCCGCCGGCTTGACCGCCGCGATCTCCTGCCAGCCGAACAGGCCGGTGACGCGGTCGCCCGGCCGCCAGTCGGGATGGCGCGACTCGATCACCGTGCCGGCGGCCAGCGAGCGCATCACCGCGCCGATCGCGACCGGCTCGCTGTAGTTGGCGACCGCGCTGACCCAGCCGCGCATCGCCGGCTCGACCGACAGGAAGCTGTTGCGCACCAGCACCTCGCCCTCGGCCAGGGTCGGCAGCGGCGCCTCGACCAGTTCGAAATGCTCGGCCTGCGGGATGCCGTCGGGCCGCGCCTTGAGCCGGACCTGGCGATTGACGTCGTTCTTCAAGCGGTCACTTCTTCTCGTAGGTGTAGCGGAAGTCGCAGTGGCTGGCGCCCTGCATGATGGTCTGGGTGCGCTCGAGCCTGAGCTTCGGGTCGTAGCCCTCGCAGAACGAGCCGTCGCGCTGGCACGACAGCAGCGGCCCGATCTCGGCCAGGCCCATCGCCCGGTAGGTCTCGGCGTAGCGGCAGCGCACGACGTTGAAGGTGAAGCTGGTGTCGGTCTGCTCCTTGACCTCGATCTCCAGCGCGCCGCCCCTGGTCCACAGCGGCATCACGTCCTGGAAGGCCTTGAGCGAGCTGCCACCCGGCGCCGCCGCGGCGAACGCCTTGCCCTGCTCGATCGCCGAGCGCCGGACCGCGTCGGCGACGGTCTGGCGCGCCACCGCCTCGCCGTGGCTGTCCTTCAGGGTCAGGTAGACCTCCTTCAGGATCTCGGCCTCGATCTTGCGCTTCTCCAGCATGGAGAGGCCCTCGGGATGGGCCGGCGCGGCGGCGGACGACTGGGACATGCAACACCTCCGGACAGGCCGGCAGCCTACACGCCGGACCGTGCCCTTGACACGGGGGGCCGCCGATGAAATATCCGCCCCGATGTCGTCCTTCGCCCCCTTCCGGTCGCGACGCCGTCGCTCGACAGAGCGGCGCCAGGACGCGCGCGCGTAACAGGCGCGCCGTATCGTGAAGCCGCTGGAGAGGACCGGGCGGCTTCCATCACCTTCCTTCTTCTCCGTCGGCCCCGAAGGCCAACCAGTCGTAGAGAGAGAAGCGCCATGAGCAGCAACATGAGCAGCAACAAGACCAGGATCTTCATCGACGGCCAGCACGGCACCACCGGGCTGAAGATCCACGAGCGCCTGAAGGACCGGGCCGACATCGAGCTGCTCGAGCTGCCGATGGCCGACCGCAAGGACCTCGCCAAGCGGATCGAGATCGCGCGCGCCGCCGACATCGCCGTGCTCTGCCTGCCCGACGCGGCGGTCAAGGAGCTGGTCGCCGGGCTGGACGGCGCCGAGACCTGCGTGATCGACGCCAGCACCGCGCACCGCGTCGCCGACGGCTGGACCTACGGCTTCCCCGAGCTGGCCAAGGACCATCGCCAGAAGCTGCTCGCCTCGAAGCGCATCTCGAACCCCGGCTGCTACCCGACCGGCGCGATCGCCCTGATGCGGCCGCTGGTCGATGCCGGCATCCTGCGCGCCGACGCGACGCCCGCGGTGTTCGGCGTGTCGGGCTACACCGGCGGCGGCAAGGAGCTGATCGAGGTCCACGAGAAGACGCCCAACGTCGAGGCGTTCGGCCTGTACGGCGTCGAGCTGGCGCACAAGCACGTGCCGGAGATGAAGAAGTATTCCCGGCTGCAGCACGCGCCGCTGTTCGTGCCGTCGGTCGGCCACTACGCGCAGGGCATGCTGATCATGGTGCCGATCACCCGCGACCTCGTCGCGAAGAAGGTGACGGCGAAGGACGTGCACGGCGTGCTGGCCGACTACTATGCCGGCGAGACCTTCGTGCCGGTGCGGCCGCTGGCCGACCGCAAGTGGCTGGAGCGCGACCGCTTCCTGCGCGCCGACCGGCTGGTCGACACCAACTCGATGGAGCTGGCGGTCTACGGCAACGACGCCGAGGAACAGATCCTCGCCGTCGCCTCGCTCGACAACCTCGGCAAGGGCGCGTCCGGCGCCGCCGTCCAGGTGATCAACCTCAAGACCGGCGTCCCCGAGACCACCGGTTTGGCGGTCGCGGCCTGATCCTGCGAAGCGCGCGCAGCGCGCGAAGCAGGACTATTTCACCACGATCGGCCCGAGGTCGTTGTGCTCGGCCGCCTTGCGCAGGCGGCCGTCGGCCTTGATCGCCGCCACGAAGGCGTCGACGCGGGCCAGCCAGGCCGGGTCGCCGGCCTTCACCGCGTAGGCGTAGTCGGTCGGGCCGACCGGCGTCTGCGGCGCGACGATGCGGGCCCAGTCGTGGGTCTTCACCATGCGCCGCGTGTAGGGATAGTCCGAGATGAAGACGTCGGCGCGGCCCGACTCGATCTCGGTCTCGCGCGTCGCCGGCGGCGTCACCACCATCAGCGTCGCGTCCTTCAGCTGGCCGCGCATCAGCGGCTCCATGAAGGTGCCGGCCTGCACCGCCACCACGTTGCCCTTGCGGTCGATGTCTTCCCAGCGCGCGATGCGCGGCTGCGCCTTGGTGGTCACGGCATAGACGCCGCTGTGCAGGTAGGGCGCGGTGAAGGCGACGCGCTGCTGGCGGGCCGGCGTGATGCCGACCGCGAACATCGCGACGTCGCAGCGGTCGGCGTCGAGCTCGTCCATGAACTTCACGAAGCTGGTCTCGACGAAAACCGGCTGGACGCCGAGGTCGGCGGCCAGCGCCCGGGCCAGCTCGATGTCGATGCCCTCCAGCTGGTCGGTGCGCGGGTTGCGGTAGGAGATCGCGAAGTAGTCCGGCCAGATGCAGACGCGCAGCGCGCCCGACTGCCGGATGCGGGCCTCGCGCGACGGCGCTTCCTCGGCCAGCGCGGGCGCGCCGGCGGCGACGGTCGCGAGGAGGGCGGCGGCCGCGACGCGGCGCAGGAATGGCAACAGGGACATGGTCTTCTTCCTTCGGTGAACGGTCAGGCGGCGAGGTCGTCGGCCAGCGCGGCGCGGATCGCGGCCACGCTGCGCGGCGCGTCGTCGACCAGCCGCGCGGCCGCCGCGCGCAACGCGGACTCGGGTGTCGCGGCGTCGCGCGCCGCGGTCTCGAGCGTGCGCGCCAGCGCCTGGGTGTGCGGCGCGCCGAACTGGGCGAACAGGCCGGCCAGGCGATGGGCCAGCGCGGCCAGCGCGGCGCGGTCCGACGGTCCGTCGACCGGCGCGCCCAGCCGGTCGAGCGGCTCGCGCACGTCGGCCTCGAACTGGTCGAGCAGGGCGCCGAGCGCCGCGCCGCCCAGAGAGTCACGCAGGTCGTCGAGCAGCGCGGTGTCGAGGGCCTCGCGCGGGCCATCGATGCCGTCGATCGCCGCCGGGACGGTGCCCGCTCCGTCGCCGGCGAAGCGTCCGAGGAAGGCGTCGAGGTCGCGCACGCGCAGCGGCTTCATCAGGTAGTCGGCGATGCCGGCATCCTCGGCGCGGCGCTTCATCGCCGGCTGGGCCTGCGCGGTCAGCGCCACCAGCGGCACGGCGGCATAGCCGTGCAGGTCGCGGATGCGCGCCGCCGCGTCGGGGCCGTCCATCACCGGCATCTGCATGTCGAGGAACACCAGGTCGAACGGTGCGGCGCGCGCCGCCTCGACCGCCTCGGCGCCGTTGGCGACGACCTGCACGCGGTGGCCGCGCCGCTCGAGCAGCGAGCGGATGACCAGCTGCGACGCCGGCGTATCCTCGGCGACCAGGATGCGCAGGCGACGGGCGCGGCTTCGGCTCGCTGCCGGCGCGGGCTTGGCCTGCGGCGGCTCGGCGGCCGGCAGGTCGACCTCGAGCCACGCGACGGTGCCGCCGCCGGGCGCCGCGTCGAGGCCGATCGTGCCGCCCATCAGCGCCACGAAGCGGCGGCTGATCGCGAGGCCGAGACCGGCGCCCTCGACCTGGTCGTGGTCCGGGCGGTCGCCGCGCTCGAACGGCTCGAACAGGCGCTCCGCCTGGCCGGCCGGCACGCCCGGCCCGGTATCGACGATCTCGAGGCGCAGCCGGGCCGGCTGGCCGGCCGGGTCGACGCGGCGGGCGCGGCAGGCGATGCGGCCGCGCTCGGTGAACTTGGCGGCATTGCCGACGAAGTTCATCAGCACCTGGTAGAGCCGGCCGGAATCGCCGGTCACCCAGCGCGGCACGTCGGGCGCGACCTCGACCGCGACCTCGATCGGGCGCGGACCGACCAGCACGCGGCCGGTACGCGCTGCCTCCTCGAGCAGGCCGTGCAGGTCGAGCGGCGCCAGCTCGAGCGCCAGCTTGCCGGACTCGAGGTGCGAGAAGTCGAGCACGTCGTTGATCAGCACCAGCAGGCGGTTGGCCGACTGGTCGATGCCGCGGGCGAAGCCCTCCTGCTCGGGGTCGAGCGGCGTGTCGAGCAGCAGGCCGGCGAGGCCGATCACGGCGTTCATCGGCGTGCGGATCTCGTGGCTGACCGTGGCCAGGAACTCGGACTTGGCGCGGTTGGCGTCGTCGGCGGCGGCGCGGGCGCGCTCCAGCGCCAGCGACGCGGCGCGCTCGCGCGTGATGTCGCGCGAGACCGACACGATGCCGCCCTCGGCGGTGCGCCGCTCGACCGTCAGCATCAGCCGGCCGTCGCCCAGCTGCTGCTCGAAGGCGCCGCTCGGGCTGGCGTGGCGGGCCATCCGCCACGCCGTCCAGGTGCCGGCCTCGTCGCCGGTCAGGCGGGCATGGCGCGCCGCGACCTCGACCAGCGCGGCGAACGACAGGTTCGAGCGCAGGTATGGCTTGAGGTAGGGGAAGAACGATTCGTACTGGCGGTTCCACAGCACCAGCCGGTCGGCGCGGTCGAACAGCGCGAAGCCTTCCGACATGCTCTCGATGGCGTCGACGAGACGGGCCTGTGTTCGCCGCGCCGTCGATTCCGACTCGGCCAGCCGCTGGCGCTCGCGCTCGCGGGCGCGCAGCGAGCGCACCAGCAGGACCGTGGCCGCCAGCACCATGACGCCGAGCAGGCCGAGCGCGGCGGCCAGCGACCAGGTGCGCTCGCGCCACGGCGCCAGCGCCGAGTCCTGCGACAGGCCGACGGTGACGACCAGCGGGTAGGTGCGCGTGACGCGGTAGGCCGACAGCCAGCGGTCGTCGCCGTCGGTCACCACGAAGCGGCCGCTCTCGCGGGCCTGCAGCGCGCCGTCGAACGGCGGCTGGCCGGCCAGCGACGTGCCGAGGTCGGCGATCGTGTCGGCGGCGAAGGCGTGGGTGCGGGCAATCAGCTGGCCGCCGTAGGTCAGCAGGCGGATCGCCGCCTCCTTGCCGATCGGCAGCGCGTCATAGGTCGCGACGAAGTATTCCGGGTTGACGGTGGCCAGCACCACCGGGGCGGCGGTGCCGGGCTCGGCGTAGACCGTCTCGAGGTACCAGCGCCGCCCGTCGGCGGGACCGGCCTCGCCGAGCGAGCGGCCGCCGCGCATCGCGCCGACCTGCAGCACGCCGCGATGGGCCAGCGCCTTGCGCACCAGCGCCGGGTCGACCGCGACGCGCCCCGGCGCGCCGGGCTCGCTCGACGCCAGCACGACGCCGTTCTCGTCGACCAGCGTCATCTGCCGGACCAGGGTGGAGCGCGCGACCGCGTCGCGCAGGTCGACGGTCCACAGCGCCGGGTCGTCGGCCGACCGCGCCCGCTCGAGCACGCGCGCCGCGGTGCCCTCGACCGACATCAGCGCGCGGTGCGCCTGGTCGGCGACCAGCCGGCCCAGCAGCTCGGCCTGGTTCGAGGTCTCCAGGATCGTCTGCTCGCGCCCGTCGATCACCTGCTTGGCGAACAGCAGCAGGAAGCCGCAGACGATCGCCACCACGGCCGGCACGACCAGCCCGACGACGCGGCGCAACGGCCGCAGCGGCCGCAGCTCTTCGGTGGGCGGGAGGCGGGGGAGAGAGGGAAGTCGAGAAGACATGGGGGCGCCGGAACGCAGCTAGGCTGCACTTTCGACGCCAACCCGCGAGACCACTACATCTGGAGCGGGGCTGCTCCGGGCCATAGATGTTGTGCCGCCATCGGCGGCGCGTCCTTGCAAAATGCAACGCGGGCCGCGCACGACGCGCCGCCTTTGCAATTTGCAAATGGCTCTTCGCGCCGACGGGAGATCGAAAGGTCCCTCGCTGCGCTCGGGATGACAAAGAAGGGCCTGTCATCCCGAGCGCAGCGAGGGACCTTTCACTTCTTCTTCACGCCACCGTCTTCTTCTCCCGCAACGCCGCGATCTCGGCGGCGCCGTAGCCCAGTTCGGCCAGCAGCGTGTCGGTGTGCTCGCCATGGTCCGGCGCGGCGCCCGGCGCGATCGGGTCGGGGGCGAAGGACAGGCGGATCGGGGCGGACAGGGTGCGCGGCATGTCGGGCATCGTCGTCGGCACGATCGCGCCGTTGGCCACCGCCTGCTCGTCCTCCGGCACGTCCTTCAGGATGCCGAGCAGCCCGAAGGTGATGTCGTGACGGCGCAGCCGCTCGCGCCAGTGCGGCCACGGCTTCGCGAGGAACACCGGGTCGAGCAGCGCGGCCAGCTCGGTCGCATGGGCGCGGCGGCTCTCGGTCGTCGTGAAGCGCGGGTCGTCCATCAGGTCGGGGCGCTCCAGCGCGGCACAGAGCTCGGGCCACAGCTTGTCCTCGCGCACGATGGTCAGCTGGATCCAGCGGCCGTCCTGCGTGCGGTACTGGTTGGCCAGCGCGCTGCGCGGCTGGGTGCGCGGCGGGCGCGGCGCCACGTAGGCGCCGAGCAGCGCGCCCTGGGCCAGGATCGCGTTCGACCACAGGCCCGAGGCATGCAGCGAGGTCGAGACCTCGCTGCCCTCGCCGGTGCGCTCGCGGTGGAGCAGCGCCATGGCGATCGCGGCGAACAGGTTCATGCCGGTCATCTGGTCGCCCTGCGCCGGCAGCGAGAAGGCCGGCGGGCCGCCGGCATAGGTCAGCCCGTCGAGCAGGCCCGAGCGCGCGAAGAAGGCCGTCGAGTCGAAGCCCGGCTGCTCGGCGTCCGGCCCAGTCTCGCCGTAGCCGGTCAGCGAGGCGTAGATCAGCCTGGGGTTGAGCGGCGCCACGTCGGCATAGCGCAGGCCGAGCCGCGCCCGCACCTTCAGCGGGAAGTTCACGACCATGATGTCGGCGGTCCGCGCCAGCCGCTCGAACACGGCGCGGCCCTCGGCGTGCTTGAGGTCGAGCGCGATCGCCTTCTTGTTGCGGTTGGTCATGTGCCAGCAGAAGTTCACCGGGTGCTGCGGGATCGAGTGCGCCTGGCCGAGCTTGCGCTGCGGGTCGCCCTCGCCCGGCGGCTCGATCTTGATGACCTCGGCGCCGTAGTCGCCCAGCACGGTGCTGGCCACCGGGGCGGCGATGAAGCTGGCGAGGTCGAGAACCCGCAGTCCCTGCAGCGGCAGCCGCGCGCTCATTGATGTTTTCCTTTCGAACCCGTAAACCCCAGCCTACTCCCCGGGGGCGTGCAGAGGTCAATGGCCGGTACCGGTCGCAATTTCGCAATCGCGGCGGCAATGCTGCTGGTGACGGTCGGCGCGGTGCTGGTGCTGCCCTCGGCCGGCTGGGCCTGTGCCGTGGCGGCCGCCCTGGCGGTGGCCGGCGTCGTGGCGTTCCGCGGCAATGCCTGGCGCAGCGCGTCGCTGCTGGTCGCCGCAGTGGCGCTCAGCCTCGCGCTGCTCGATGCCTTCGCCGGCCTGCTGACGCCGACCGCGCACGGCCAGGGGCTGGTGCGCTTCACCGACCCGAAGTGGTGGCCGCCGCCGCACCCGGTCCTCGGCTTCGGCCCGGCGCCGGGCTCGCGGGTCGAGGCGGTCGCGACCTTCGACGGCAAGCCGGTGTTTCGCCAGACCTACACGTTCGACAAGGACGGCGGACGCCTGTCGAAGCCCGGCCCGCCGGGCAGCGACTTCTACCTGTTCGTCGGCGACTCCTTCATGTTCGGCCAGGGCCTGCACGACGAGGAGACGCTGGCGGCGCAGTTCGCGCGCCTGACCGGCAACACGGTGCGGGTCGTCAATTTCGGGGTGCCGGGCAACGCGCCCAACCATGTCGTGCGCGCCTTCGAGGCCGGGCTGCTGGACCGCTACGTCGGCGAGCCGGTCAAGGCGGTGATCATCTGGGTCATCCCGGCCCAGCTCGCGCGCACCACCGGCGACGGCGAATGGCTGGCCTCCTCGCCGCGCTACGAACTGCGCGACGGCACGCTGGTCCATACCGGCAGCTTCGAAAGCTATCGCTGGAGCCACCCGCTGGAGGGCCTGAAGTACTGGCTGGGCCACTACTTCGCCTTCATCGACGCGATCGGCCAGCAGCAGCGCCAGCAACTGCAGGCCGACCTGTTCGTCGCCATGATGGCGAAGCTGAAGGACTACGCGCAGGAGAAGTTCAAGGCGCCGCTGGTCGTCCTCTACTCGTGGCCGGACGAGAAGACGCTGAAGGCCTACGGCGCCGGCGCCGGCGTCGGCAACACCGGGCAGGAGATGCTGGTCCAGACCATGGCGCGCGTGCGCAAGCTCGGCGTCGAGATGCTGCGGGTCGACGACCTGACCGACGGCCGGCCGACCAAGGACATCCTGATCCCGCACGACGGCCATCCCACCGCGTTCCAGAACGGCCTCGTCGCCGAAGAGCTGAAGAAGCGCCTGCGGCCCAACTAGTCGTCGCTTGCATCCCGGCTGATTCACCGGCAGCCTGCGCGCACGGGCCCTCTGCAAGAAGGGCCGACGCAACAAGCGTGATTCGGGAGGAGGTCGACGGGTGAGCCACGTCGCACCGATGCGTGTACTCAACCGGCCCGCGCCGACCGTCGAGGTCGAGCGCCGTCGCGACGGCACGCTCGTGCTGTCGTCCGGCCGCACGCTGCCGGCCGACCTGCCGCTGGTCATCGACCTCCTGCAACGCGCCGCCGAGCGCCGGCCCGACGTCACCTTCCTCGCCGAGCGGCGCGGCCCCGGAACCGGCGCGGCGCGGCCGTGGCAGCGCCTGACCTACGCCGAGGCGTGGGCGCGGACCGGCGCGATCGCCTCGTGGCTGATCGCGCAGGGCTTCGGCCCCGGCGGACCGCCGGTCGCGATCCTGTCGGACAACAGCCTCGAGAACGCGCTCCTGCTGTTCGGCGCGCTGCGCGCCGGTGCGGTCGTGGCGCCGATCTCGCCCGGCTATTCCCTGGCCGGGGCGACCACCGGCGACTTCACGCGGCTCGACCACGCGCTGGCGCTGGTCGAGCCCGGCCTCGTCTTCGCGCAGGACTCGGACCGCTATGCCGCCGCGCTCGACCGCGCCGCGGCGCGCGGCGCGCGGCTGGTCACGGTCGACGGCCGGCGCGGCCTGCCGTTCGGCGGGCTGGCGGCGGCCTCGATCGACGCGGCGGTGGCCGAGCGGCGGCTGTCGATCGGCCCGGACACGCCGGCCAAGATCCTGTTCACCTCCGGCTCGACCGGCCTGCCCAAGGGAGTGCTCAACACCCACGGCAACCTCGCCGCGGCGGCCGAGATGAACCGGTCGCTGGGCGAGCCGCTCGACGAGCAGCGCATCCCGGTGTCGCTCGACTGGTTGCCGTGGCACCACACCTGGGGCGGCAATTCCAACCTCAACGGCATCGTGCGCTCGGCGGGCTCGCTCTACATCGACGGCGGCCGGCCGATCCCCGGCCGCTTCGAGGAATCGCTCGAGAACCTGCGCGAGCTGTCGCCGTCGGGCTTCGCCACGGTGCCCGCGGCCTACCCGATGCTGCTGGAGGCGCTGGAGCGCGACCCGGACCTGCGGGCGAAGTTCTTCAGGAACATGCGCGGGCTGGGCTACGGCGGCGCGCTCCTGCCGCAGGAAAGCTTCGACCGCCTGCAGGCGCTGGCCTCGGGCCAGCTGGGCGAGCGGCTACCGTTCGGCTGCGGCTGGGGCATGACCGAGACGACCAGCGTCGGGCTGATGGTCTACTGGAACGTCGACCGCGCCGGCCTGCTCGGCCTGCCGCCGCCCAGCGCGCTCGCCAAGCTGGTTCCGACCCACGAGGGCGACCGCTACGAACTGCGCGTGAAGGGCCCGCATGTCATGGCCGGCTACTGGCGCCAGCCCGACGCCACCGCGGCGGCGTTCGACGAGGAAGGCTACTTCCGCACCGGCGACGCCGCGCGCTGGGTCGATCCGGAGACGCCCGCCGCCGGCATCGCCTTCGCCGGCCGGATGAGCGAGGAATTCAAGCTGGCGTCGGGGACCTGGGTGCGCGCCACGACGCTGCGCACCCAGCTGATCGACGCGTTGCGGCCGTGGGTGCGCGACCTCGTGATCGCCGCGCCCGACCGTGAGTACCTCGGCGCGCTGGTGTGGCTCGACGAGACCGAGTGCCGCGAGGCCGGTGGCCCGGCGGCGTGGCGGCCGGCGCTGGCCCGCCTGCTGGCCGGCTTCAACCGGCGGCCCGAGGCCGCGGCGGGCGGCGTCACCATCCACGTGCGCCGGCTGCTGCCGCTCGAGGCGCCGCCCTCGCCGGCCGACGGCGAGGTCACCGACAAGCGCTCGATCAACACGCGGCGCGTGCTCGAGCGGCGGGCCGCCGAGGTCGCCCGGCTCTACGCCGAGCCGGTCGATCCCGCGGTCGTCGTGGCGGCGGAGGCGACCTGATGCAGGCCTACCTCGTGCGCCGCCTGCTGGCGCTGATCCCGACCCTGGTCTTCGCCAGCCTGATCGTGTTCGTCACGGTGCGGCTGATCCCCGGCGACATCATCGACCTGATGCTGTCGTCCAACGACATCGGCGCCGACAAGAAGAGTCGCGAGCAGCTCGAGGCGGCGCTCGGCCTCGACCAGCCGATGGTCACCCAGTACTTCCGCTGGGTCGGCGCCATCGTGTTCGAGGGCAGCCTCGGCAAGTCGCTATGGCAGAACACCTCGGTGATGCAGGAGGTGCTGCACCGCCTGCCGATCACCTTCGAGCTCGGCCTGATGGCGCTGGTCGTCGCGCTGCTGGCCGGCATCCCGATCGGCGTCTACTCGGCGGTGCGCCAGGACACGCCGGGCGACTACATCACGCGCTCCTTCGCCATCCTCGCGCTGGCGGTGCCGGGCTTCTGGATCGGCACGCTGGTGATGGTGTTCCCGTCGATCTGGTGGGGCTGGTCGCCGGAGGTCAAGTTCACGCCGTTCTCGCAGGCGCCGCTGGCCAACCTCGGCCAGATGGCGATCCCGGCGCTGATCCTCGGGCTGGCCTTCTCGGCGATCACGATGCGGCTGACCCGCACCATGATGCTGGAGGTGATGCGCCAGGACTACATCCGCACCGCGCTGGCCAAGGGGCTGGCGACGCGCACCACCATCCTGCGCCACGCCTTGCGCAACGCCCTGATCCCGGTGGTGACGCTGGTCGGGCTGCAGGCGCCGGTGCTGTTCGGCGGCTCGGTGATCATGGAACAGATCTTCGTCATCCCGGGCATGGGCCTGTTGCTGCTCGAGGCGGTCAGCCAGCGCGACTACCCGATCATCACCGGCGTGTTCCTGGTGGTCGGCGTCGCGGTCGTGCTGATCAACCTGCTGGTCGATCTCAGCTACGGCCTGCTCGATCCCAAGGTGAGGTACCGCTGATGGTGGCCGTCGCCGATCCCGGTCCCGTCGCCGCCGCGCCGCGCCGCCGCCTGCCGTTCGCCGGCACGCTGCGCTTCCTCGGCCGGCTGTTCCGCGAGAAGCCGCTGGGCGCCTTCGGCTTCGTGGTCTGCATGGTGTTCCTGTTCTGCGGCGTGTTCGCCGACGTGCTGGCGCCCTACGGCTTCAACCAGATCAGCCCGGTCAACCGGCTGAAGCCGCCCAGCGCGAAGTTCTGGCTGGGCACCGACAACCTCGGCCGCGACATGCTCTCGCGCTGCCTCTACGGCGCACAGCTGTCGGTCATCATCGGCCTGTCGGCGGCGGCGCTCGCCACCGTGGTCTCGGTGTTCATCGGCGTGGTGTCGGGTTACCTCGGCGGCAAGTTCGACCTCGTCATGCAGCGCTTCGTCGATGCCTGGATGAGTTTCCCCGACCTGATCATCCTGATCGTCGTGGTCTCGGTGGTCGGGCCGGGCATGGGGCCGGTGATCGTCCTGCTCGGCCTGCTCTACGGCATCGGCGGCAGCCGGATCGTGCGCGGCGCCGTGCTGTCGGTGCGCGAGAACGCCTACGTCCACGCCGCCCAGTCGACCGGCGCGACGCTGCCGCGCATCCTGTGGCGCCACGTCCTGCCCAACGTCATGGCGCCGGTGATCGTGCTGTTCACGACCCGCGTCGGCGCCGTGATCCTGGCCGAGTCGGGCCTCGCCTTCCTCGGGTTGGGCGTGCCGCCGCCGGCGCCGACCTGGGGCGGCATGCTGTCGGGCTCCGGCCGTTCCTTCATGTACCTCGCGCCGTGGCTGGCGCTGGCGCCCGGCCTCTGCATCACCGTCGTCGTCTACGCCATCAACGTGTTCGGCGACGCGCTGCGCGACCTGCTCGATCCGCGCATGCGCGGCAGCCGATGACCAACCGGGAGGCACTGCGATGAAGAGACTGGGAGGAGTCCTGCTTGCTGCCGCGGCGACGCTTGGCCTGGCCAGCGCCGCGTTCGCCGAGACCAAGGAGAAGGCCCCGGAGGCGCCGAAGTACGGCGGCGCGCTGGAGATCGGCACGGTCTACGTCACGCTGTCGGCGCTGTCGTGGGATCCCGCCGACTTCAACTGGAAGCTCAACCACGACACCGGCCTGTTCTACGAGCAGCTGTTCGCCGGCGACCTGTCGAAGGCCAAGCGCAACGGCGGGCCGCACAGCTTCATTCCCGACGCCTGGTTGCCGAGCGACGCGATCCGCGGCGAGCTGGTCGAAGCGTGGGAATGGAAGCAGGACCCGCTGCGGGTCGAACTGAAGGTCCGCAAGGGCGTGGTGTGGCCCGAGAAGCCGGGCGTGATGAAGAAGCGCGACTTCACCGGCGAGGACATCGTGTTCAGCTTCAACCGGCTGAAGAACAGCCCGAAGAAGCTGCTCGGCTACTTCGACCACGTCGACAGGGTCGAGCTGCCCGATCCCTACACCGTCGTCTTCCACATGAAGCACTACTTCGCGGAGTGGGACTACCAGTTCGGCTGGGGCTACTACTCGGCGATCCACCCCAAGGAAGTGGCCGACGCCGGCGCCAACAACTGGAAGAACGTCAACGGCACCGGCCCCTACATCCTGACCGACTTCGTGCAGGGCAATTCCAACGTCTACACGAAGAACCCCGACTACTGGGGCCGCGAGACGATCGGCGGCCAGGAATACAAGCTGCCGTTCGTCGACAGGATCACCTACCGGACGATCAAGGACGAGGCGACCTTCATCACCGCGCTGCGCACCGGCAAGCTCGACATGCTGGAGGCGATCCGCTGGCAGAACGTCGACTCGCTGAAGAAGAGCGCGCCGCAGCTGCAGTGGAACCGCTGGCTCAACCAGTCGGGCACCTTCATGGCGATGCGGGTCGACCAGGACGGCCCGTTCAAGGACATCAGGGTGCGGCGCGCGCTCAACTACGCGGTCAACAAGCCGGAGATCGTGCAGGCCTACTACAACGGCAACGCCGAGCTGTTCGCCTACCCGCAGCATCCCGACTACATCGGCTACTTCGAGCCGCTGGAGAAGCAGCCGGCCTCGGTGCAGGAGCTGTTCAAGTACGACCCGGCCAAGGCGAAGAAGCTGCTGGCCGAGGCCGGCTATCCCAAGGGCTTCACCACCAAGGTGCAGGTCTGCTCGTGCAGCCCGGACCACATGGACCTGCTGCCGCTGGTTGCCGGTTACCTCGAGCAGGTCGGCGTGAAGCTGGAGCTGGTGCCGATGGAGTACGGCGCCTTCCTGTCGGCCATGACCTCGAAGTCGATGACGCCGGCCTACTTCATGAACAACGGCCACACCAACCCGATCACCACCATCCGCAAGAGCTTCGGCACCAAGCAGGTGTGGAACCCGTCGGGCTGGTCGGACCCGGCTTTCGACCAGAAGATCGAGGACGTCTACCGCGAGCCGGACGAGGGCAAGCGCCAGCAGATGCTGCGCGCCTTGACCACCGAGATCCTCGACCAGGCGCCCTACATCTGGCTGCCGACGCCGTACGTCTACTCGGCGTGGTGGCCGTGGGTGAAGAACTATGGCGGCGAGCTGCGCGCCGGCGCGGTGCGCCCGGGCCCGATCTATGCCCGTATCTGGGTCGACCAGGAAATGAAGAAGAAGATGGGTTTCTAGCACCGCGAGGGCGGGGCGAGAGCGACGGAGGAAGACGATGCAGTTCCTGAAGAACGCGCTGGCCGGCGCCGCGGCGGCGCTGCTGGCGATCGGCGGCGCGGCGGCCCAGCAAGCGCAAAAGCCGCAGTACGGCGGCACGCTCGAGATCGGCACGATGTTCGTCACGCTGTCGGCGCTGTCGTGGGATCCGCACGACTGGAACTGGAAGCTGAACCACGACACCGGCCTGTTCTACGAACAGCTGGTCGCCGGCGACCTCGACAAGAGCAAGCGCAAGGGCGGCAAGCACCCGTTCGTGGCCGACGCCTACCTCGCGACCGAGGCGCAGCGCGGCGAACTGGCCGAGAAGTGGGAACTGGTCGAGAACCCGCTGTCGGTCGTCTTCACCCTGCGCAAGGGCATCATGTTCCCCGAGAAGCCGGGCGTGATGCCGAGCCGCGAACTGACCGCCGACGACGTGGTGTTCGCCTTCAACCGGCTGCGCTCCAGCCCCAAGGCGGTGCCGAGCTACTACGACTTCCTCGGCGACGTGGTGGCGAAGGACAAGTACACCGTCGTCTTCAACTTCAAGGAATACAACGCCGAGTGGGATTACCGCCTGGCGTGGGGCTTCTACAGCACGGTGACGCCCAAGGAAGTGGTCGATGCCGGCGCCGGCAACTGGAAGAACGTCAACGGCACCGGGCCGTTCATGCTGACCGACTTCGTCAACGGCAACTCCAACACCTACACCAGGAACCCGATCTACTGGGACAAGGAGAAGATCGACGGCCAGGAATACAAGCTGCCGTTCGTCGACAAGATCATCTACCGCACGATCAAGGACGAGGCGACGCAGCTCGCCGCCATCCGCACCGCCAAGCTCGACATGCTCGAGTCGATCAACGCCCGCCACGTGCCCGAGCTGAGGAAGAGCACGCCCAACCTGGTGCTCGCCAGGCGCCTGTCGATCCTCGGCTCGTTCATGGCGATGCGTACCGACACCAAGCCGTTCGACGACGTGCGGGTGCGCCGGGCGCTCAACATGGCGCTGAACAAGAAGGAAATCATCGAGGCGCACTACAACGGCGAGGCGATGATGCACGCCTACCCGATGTATCCCGACTGGGACGGCTACTTCGATTCGCTCGACAAGATGCCGGCCTCGGTCAAGGAGCTGTACGAGTACAACCCGAAGAAGGCCAAGGAGCTGCTGAAGGAAGCCGGCTATCCCAACGGCTTCACCTTCAAGATGCAGTTCTGCTCGTGCTCGCCCGACCATGTCGAGCTGGCGCCGCTGCTCGCCGCCTATCTCGAGCAGGTCGGCGTCAAGGCCGAGCTGCAGCCGACCGAGTACGGCGCCTTCCTGTCGGCCATGACGACCAAGAAGCACCAGGCCGGTTACCTGATGAACTCGAGCCACACCAACCCGACGACCACGATCCGCAAGAGCTTCATCTCGGGCCAGACCTGGAACCCGTCGATGTACGCGGACGCCAAGTACGACGCCAAGATGGACGCGGTCTACAAGGAGCGCGACGAGAAGAAGCGCCAGCAGATGCTGCGCGAGATGACCGTCGAGATCCTCGAGGCGGCGCCCTACCTGTGGCTGCCGACGCCCTACGTCTACGCCGCGTGGTGGCCGTGGGTGAAGAACTACGGCGGCGAGATGAGCGTCGGCTCGATCCGCCCCGGCCCGATCTACGCCCGCATCTGGATCGACCAGGAGCTGAAGAAGAAGATGGGGCATTGATGGTTGGTGATAGCCGCGTTCTTTTCCTCCCTGCGCGCAAGCGCGGGGAGGTGTCCGCGCAGCGGACGGAGGGGTCATGAGCAACGCGACGGGCGCCCATGACCCCTCCGTCGCCGAAGACGGCGACACCTCCCCATGCTGTCGCATGGGGAGGAAAGAACGCGCGGGGGCCGAATGACAGCGCCGCTCCTCAGCGTCCGCCACCTCTCGACCGAGTTCCGCACCGAGCGCGGCACGGTGCGGGCGGTCGACGACGTGTCGTTTGACCTCGCGGCCGGCGAGACGCTGGCGATCGTCGGCGAATCGGGTTCGGGCAAGAGCGTCACGGCGATGTCGCTGCTGCGGCTGATCCCCAGCCCGCCGGGCCGCATCAGCTCGGGCGAGGTGGTGTTCGACGGCCAGGACCTGCTGAAGCTCACGGACGAGCAGATCCGCGCGATCCGCGGCGACCGCATCGCCATGATCTTCCAGGAGCCGATGAGCTCGCTGAACCCGTCGCTGACGGTCGGCCTGCAGATCGCCGAGCCGATCAACCTGCACCGCAGGACGCCGTGGGCCCGGGCGATGGACATGGCGGCCGACCTGCTGGCCCGCGTGCGGCTGCCCGACGCGAAGAGCCGGGTGAAGGCCTACCCGCACCAGTTCTCCGGCGGCATGCGCCAGCGCGCCATGATCGCGATGGCGCTGGCCTGCCAGCCGCAACTGATCATCGCCGACGAACCGACGACGGCGCTCGACGTCACCGTGCAGGCACAGATCCTCGCGCTGCTCAAGGAGGTCACGCGGGCCGCCAACTCGGCGCTGATCCTGATCACCCACGACCTCGGCGTGGTCGCGCGCTACGCCGACCGGGTCTGCGTGATGTATGGCGGCCGCGTCGTCGAATCGGCGCCGGCGCGCGACATCTACCGCGACCCGCGCCATCCCTACACGATCGGCCTGATGGCCTCGGTGCCGCGCCTCGACCAGGCCGCCGGCTCGCGGCTGGTGCCGATCGAGGGCTCGCCGCCCAACCTCGCGAAGCTGCCGCCCGGCTGCGCCTTCGCGCCGCGCTGCCGCCACGCCACCGACCTCTGCCGCCGCGAGCGCCCGGCGCTGGTCGCGACCGTCCCCGACCACCTCACGGCCTGCCATCACCATGACCAGCTCAGCCCCGCCGCCGCCACCAGCTGACACGGTCCTCGAGGTCCGCGACCTCAAGGTCCACTTCCCGGTGATGGCCGGGGCGGTGGTACGCCGCCAGGTCGGCAGCGTGAAGGCGGTCGACGGCGTGTCGTTCGACGTGCGCCGCGGCGAGACGCTGGGGCTGGTGGGCGAGTCGGGTTGCGGCAAGAGCACGACCGGGCTGGCCATCCTGAAGATGCTCGACATTACCTCGGGCACCGTGCGCTTCGAGGGCGAGGACATCTCGGGCTACGACCGCGCCCGCATGCGGCCGATCCGGCGCCGCCTGCAGATGGTCTACCAGGACCCGTTCGGCTCGCTGAACCCGCGCATGAAGGTATCGCAGATCGTCGGCGAGCCGCTCGAGGTGCACGGCATGGCCGGCGACCGCGCCGCCTACGAGGCGCGGGTGGCGTCGCTGCTCGACATGGTCGGGCTGCTGCCCGACATGGCCGACCGCTACCCGCACGAGTTCTCGGGCGGCCAGCGCCAGCGCATCGGCATCGCCCGCGCGCTGGCGCTCGAGCCGTCGCTGATCGTCTGCGACGAGCCGGTGTCGGCGCTCGACGTGTCGATCCAGGCGCAGGTCGTGAACCTGTTCCAGGAGCTGCAGGAGCGGCTCGGCCTGACCTACATCTTCATCGCCCACGACCTCGCCGTGGTGCGCCACATCAGCCACCGCATCGCCGTGATGTACCTCGGCCGGATCGTCGAGATCGCCTCGCGCCACGACCTCTACGCCGAGCCGCTGCATCCCTACACCCAGGCCCTGCTGGCCGCGATCCCGATCCCCGATCCCGAGGTCGAGGCGACGCGGCCGCAGCAGATCATCACCGGCGAGGTGCCGTCGGCGATGCGGCCGCCGCCGGGCTGCCGCTTCCACACGCGCTGCCCGCAGGCGATGGAGGCCTGCCGCTCGATCGAACCGCCGATGGTCCGGCGGGGCGACCGGGTCGTCGCCTGTCACCTCTACGGCGAGAACTGAACGGTCAGGACGGCAGCTTGCCGGCGACGATGCGGCTGCCGAGCGCCCAGCGGTGGACCTCGGACGGGCCGTCGTAGATGCGGAAGGCACGGGTGTCGCGGAAGATGCGCTCGACCACCGTGTCGCGCGTGATGCCCATGCCACCCAGGATCTGCATCGCGCGGTCGGCGACGCGGAAGATCGCCTCCGAGCAGATCACCTTCGACATCGAGCTCTCGTTCGAGGCGCGCTGGCCCTGGTCGAGCAGCCACGCGGTGTGCAGGATCGACAGGCGGGCGGTGTGGATGTCCATGTGGTTGTCGGCCAGCATGAACGACACGCCCTCGTGCTCGCCCAGCACCTTGCCGAAGGCCTTGCGGGTGCGCGCGTACTCGGCCGCGATGTCCTGGGCGCGCACCGCCGAGCCCAGCCAGCGCATGCAGTGGCTGAGCCGCGCCGGCGCCAGCCGCACCTGGGCGTAGCGCAGGCCCTTGCCGACCTCGCCCAGCACGGCATCGGCCGGCACGCGCAGGTTCTCGAACCTGAGCACGCCGTGGCCGCCGGTGAAGCTCGAGTCCATGGTGTCGAGCGTGCGCTCCAGCTTGATCGCCGGGTCCTTCATGTCGGCCAGGAACATGGTGGCGTGGCCGTCCTGCGGACCGCCCTCGACCTTGGCCATGACGATCACGAAGGCCGCGCCCTCGGCGCCGGTGATCAGCCACTTGCGGCCGTTGATCACCCACTCGTTGCCGTCGAGCCGCGCCGTCGACTGCAGCATCGACGGGTCGGAGCCGGTGCCGCCCGGCTCGGTCATGGCGAAGCACGAGCGGACGTCGCCCTGGGCCAGCGGCTTCAGGAAGCGCTCGCGCTGGTCGGGCCGCGCCACGACATCAAGCAGGTGGATGTTGCCCTCGTCGGGCGAGGCGCAGTGGATCGCCGTCGGTCCCAGCGCCGAGTAGCCCGCGGCCTCGAACACGTACGCCCGCGCGACCTGGCCGATCGCGCGGCCGCCATACTCCCGCGGCACGTGCGGCGCGAATACGCCGGCATCGCGCGCCAGGGCGTTCATCTCCAGCCGCAGCTCCTCGGTCGGGCCGTGGGCGCCCCAGCGCTTGTCGGTCTCGTAGGGGACGATCTTGTCCTTCACGAAGTCCTTCACGCGCGCCGCGAGGTCCTTGACCTCCGCAGCCGGTTCGAAATTCAGGTCCACGGTCTCACTCCCTGTTGCCGCGTGGCTGTCTACACGAAGGACGGGCGGGTGCGCAGCGTCTCGACGTCGAAGCCGGCCACCTTCTTGTAGCGATCCGACATCGCCTGCAACTCCTGGGGCGCGATCACGTCCTCGATGCGCGCGAACGGCCGGCCGCCCGAGCGCTGCCAGACCTCGCGCAGGATGGCGTCGGGCGGATCGCTGCGGTTGGTCAGCACGACCTTGGCGGTGGCCGGGCCGCGGATCGCGTCGTACTGCACCAGCGCGTCGGGCGTGGCGCCCAGCCGCCGGACCAGCCCGGCGAGGCAGCGCGCGTCGATGATCGCCTGGCCGGCGCCGTTCGAGCCGCGCGGGTACATCGGGTGGGCGGCGTCGCCCAGCAGGCTTAGCCGGCCGAAGCTCCAGCGCGGCAGCGGGTCGCGATCGACCATCGGGTACTCGAGGATCTCCGCCGTCGCCTCGATCATGCCGCTGATGTCGAGCCAGTCGAACGTCAGCCCCGCGAAGGCCGGCATCAGGTCGCTGAGCCGGCCGCGCCCGGTCCAGTCCTGGCGCACGGCGTCGGGCTTCTCGATCTCGGCCACCCAGTTGATCAATGGCAGGCCGCCGCTCTCGGGCGTCGCCGGCCGGACCGGGTAGATCACGGTCTTGCCGACCGTCATCCAGCCGGTCGAGACCATGGTGTCGCCGCCCAGGAAGGCCGGCCAGCGCACCGCGCCGCGCCACATGTTGACCCCCGAGTAGCGCGGCGGTCCCTGGTCGGGATAGAGCTGCCGGCGGATCGCCGAGTGGATGCCGTCGCAACCGATCGCCAGCCGGCCGCGCTGCGGCTCGGCGTTCTCGAAGTGCAGCGTGACGCCGGTCGCATCCTGCTCGGCCTTGCTGACGCGGCGATCGAGGACCACGGCATCGGCGCCCAGCCGCGCCGTGACGGCGTCGAGCAGCACGGCGTGCAGGTCGGCGCGGTGGATCGACAGCTGCGGCCAGTCGTAGCCGGCATAGCGGCCGCGCGGCTCGCTGTAGATGAACTGGCCGTGGCGGCTGTAGAAGGCCAGCGTCCGCGTCTCGATCGACCGCTTCGCCAGCGCGTCCTGCAGCCCGAGCTCGGACAGCTCGCGCATGCCGTGCGGCAGCAGGTTGATGCCGACGCCCAGCGGCCTGATCTCCGGAACGGATTCGTAGACCCGGCACGAGATGCCGGCCTGGTGCAGGCTGAGCGCCAGCGACAGGCCGCCGATGCCGCCGCCGACGATGAGGATGTCGGGATTGCTCATGGTGTCCTGATCCTACAGGTCCCTCGCGGTGCTGTAACGGCGCGCGTCGCCGGCGCGTCCTTCAATCGAAAGGCATGGCCCCGTCGCAGACAATGCCCTCGTTAGCCCTCCTCAGTTGGCGTGGAGACCGTGCCCGGCGACTCGATGAGCTCGAGGCAGCTCATCAATCCATCGGTGGGACCAATCGCGGGCGACGCTTTGCCACTCAACAGCTGAATCGTGCCTATGCGGTCCTCTTGGCGGGACAGTTCCAGGGCTTCTGCACAACCCTCCATGTCTTGAGCGTGGATGCCATTGTGGTGGCGGTTCCCCATCAGGTCCGCAACCTGGTTGCGGCGAACCTGTCCCATGGCCTGATGCTGCACAAGGGCAACGCAGGCCCCGGCAACGTTGGTAGCGACTTCAAGCGCCTGGGCATCGAGCTTTGGCCAGCGCTCTATGCAAGTCATGCGAGGAACAAGAGCCGGAACCGGCATCTGGAGAGATTGAACGTGTGGCGGAACGCCATCGCCCACGACGACTTCCCGCCCAGCCTTTTTCCGCAAGGCCGGAACACGTCGCTCCGCTTCGGGATCGTAAAGTCCTGGCGGGCCGCCTGCGATCAAATCGCTACGCATATGGACACCTGCATGAGACAATACCTCTGCAATCTCTTGGGCACGCCGCCATGGTAGAAAGACCCGCTCGCAACGTCCTGAAGCAAGGAGCGCCCGTGCGCTTCACGTTCGGTCTCAGAAAGATCAAGGGCCGCGTCGTCGAGGCGATCGTGCCGCAAAGAGCAAGTCAGCCGATCGTCTATCGGGTGGCGTTCCATGAATCCGAAGCCGATCCGATGGAAGTCGTCCTGCGCGATACCGACCTGACCGTTGTCTCGCGACAGTCGCCTTCGCGGAAGCGCCGGGTCAGCGGCTGACGGATCGCGCCGCCGCTTTCTTCTTTGGCGGTTTCGCCGGGGTCGCGCCGGCGTAGCGGATCGCTGCCTCCAGGGTCGCCCGGTCGCGCCGGTAGTCGGCGGGACGCTTGCGGTTGACCTGGACCCACTCGCGCATCGGCGCCTTGCCGTAGGGCTGGAAGCGGACGACGCCGGCCCGCTTCATCAGTGCCGTCGCCTCGGCCTCCGGCAGCTTCAGCCCGACGCCCTCGCCGTAGACGCAGGCGAACATCCGGCGGCCGACGAACCACGCCGGGTGGCCGAACATGCGGCCCTCGCGCACCTCGGGGTAGACGGCGAGCAGGGCGCGCAACTCGGCATGGTTGGCTTCGGAGAAGGTCATCGCCGCGATCCTAGCAAGCAGCCCATGCTGGTGTAACGACCGGCTGCTGTAACGACCGGCCGCCCGCTCTCGTCGCTCAGACGGGAGGCGCGATGAACATGCAGGCGACGGTGCGGACCGTGGCGTTCCAGGGCATCGACGTGCTGCCGGTGGACGTGCAGGTCATGATCTCGGGCGGGCAGCTCGCCTTCCCGATCGTCGGCCTGCCCGACAAGGCGGTGGGCGAGAGCCGCGAGCGGGTGCGCGCCACCTTCCGCGCGCTGGGCCTGGCGTTGCCGGGCCAGCGCATCACGGTGAACCTGTCGCCCGCCGACCTCGCCAAGGAAGGCAGCCACTACGACCTGCCGATCGCGCTCGGGCTTCTCGCCGCGATGGGCGTGCTGCCCAAGGACAGCGTCGCGGGCTACGTCGCGCTGGGCGAACTGGCGCTCGACGGCTCGCTCAGCCGCGTGCCGGGCGTGCTGCCGGCGGCGATCGCGGCGCGTGCCACCGGGCGCGGCATCCTCTGTCCCGCGGCCTGCGGCGGTGAAGCGGCCTGGGCGGGATTCGATGGCGGAGCGGGGGAGGG
>Ga0102832_1000802_pt1 | contig 34885 bp, 27 predicted proteins | sample EBPBio282013_DNA_FD_88942 | JGI IMG/M metagenome (GOLD analysis project Ga0102832, IMG submission 88942) | Wastewater treatment Type I Accumulibacter community from EBPR Bioreactor in Madison, WI, USA - Reactor 2_5/28/2013_ DNA (Illumina Assembly) | ecosystem: Engineered > Bioreactor > EBPR >... | reverse complement strand
AAGTAAAAAATCCACTCCAAGTTGAGTGGATTTTTTGAAAATATTTTTTGAAAAAGTAATTTCCAAGGGAAGCCTAATGAATCATGCACTCTTCAAGTGCTTGTATTGACAAAATCAGGCAATAAATTACGTTTCCATCCAACGCAAAAATTCTGACGCCTTTGCTTTACTTATTACGATTGTTTCAGGAGTAGATAATGTAAGATGCACCACTAATTTACGGGCAAAATAATGTTCAATCTCTCGTACAAATGACCGATTGATAAGAAACTGTCGGTTAGCTCTGTAAAAAATCGACATATCCAGCACATTTTCTAGTTCTTCCAGCGAATAATTTATAAGTAATTCCTTTCCCTCAAACCATAGCCATGTCGAATGCTGAGATGAATAAAAATAAGGGATAATTTGAACAGGAACAGGAATAATTTTGTCGCGAAAGTTCACCAAAATACTTTGCCTTTTAGGTTTTTTAATTTGTTCAACAAGTTGTCTAAAATAGTCATTTTTCACCTCTACCTTCTTCAAATTTTTATACTTTTCTATCGACTTTCTTACATCGCCTTCGCTAAAAGGTTTCAATAAATAATCTATTCCGTTAGCTTTAAATGCTTGCAGGGCATATTGATCATAGGCCGTACAAAAAATAATAGGGCAGCTCGGAGGACAAGTATCAAACAACTCAAAACTCAACCCATCGGCAATTTGAATATCAGAAAGAATCAAATCTGGAAAACCAACTTCTTCAAAATAGGCAATTCCTGATTCAATCGAATCTATAATTTCTAAAACTCGAAATTGATTATTGATAGATTGTAGTATTTTTTCGAGATTTTTGGCTGTTTTAGGTTCGTCTTCTATAATTACAATGTTCATACCAATGGAACTTTTACTCTAAATTCTGTTTCTAGTGTTTCTACTTCTATTTTTTTATTAGTCAAAATTTTACAACGATCATCTAAGTTTTTTAGACCGATTTTTGTAGAATATTCACTTGAGCGTTTTGGTTGGAAGTTATTAACCACAAATAAATAGCCTTTTGCTTCAAAAATGCTAATTTTTAAAGGTTTTCTTCTTGAAATAACATTATGTTTCACGGCATTTTCTATTAAGAGTTGCAACGACATCGCAGGAATTTTCTTCTCTAATGTCATTTCATTAAAGTTGATAGAAATTTCAATATTTTCGTCAAATCGGTTTTTTAACATAAAAAAATAGGCATTAGCAATTTTTAATTCATCCTGAATAGAGGCTAAATGAGATTCTGAATTATCCAAAAAGTATCTATATACTTCCGAAAGATTGATAAGATATTCTACACTATTTTCATCTTTATCTTCAACCATCGCTTTCAACGTACTAAGTGAATTAAAGAGAAAATGAGGATTTAATTGTGCTTTTAGCTGGTAAAGTTGATTTTCTAATTGGATATTCTTTAAACGTTCATTCTCTGCCTCTATTTCTTTATATCGACTAAATATATTAGTGGAATATAAAAAAACAACAATCAATACGTTAGCTACAACACCACGAAATCCAATACCGACAGGCTTTACACCTCTTATTTCATCTAAAATCCTCAAATAATCTGCCATAAACACCATCCCATAATATGCAACTATGCTCGTAACAATGACAACAAACAGATAAGTCAAACGTTGATTAATTTTTTTACTAACATAGTAAAAAAGCAGTAAATTAAAAATCCATAGACTTATTGAAAAAACAAATATTCTTCCAAAATCAATCAAAAGTTGCAACCATATATTTTGAGCACTTCGAATGAGTCCAAGCACTAAGTAAATAGAAGCAATACTTAGAGAGCTTAAAAGGATGGTTTGAAGGTACAATTTCCGATGTGTCATTTACTCTCTTATTATTTTCCCGTCAAGCATTTCTATTGTTCGGTCTGATTTTTGCGCAAAATCATTATCATGTGTCACTGCTACAATCGTTTGATGATTACTTCGTGCTAATTCTTGAAAAATTTCAAACACGATTTGCGTATTTTTACTATCCAAGTTCCCCGTCGGCTCGTCGCCCATGATAAGCAGCGGCTCATTGATGAGTGCCCTGGCAATAGCCACCCGTTGTTGTTGTCCGCCCGATAGTTTATTAGCAGGTTTTAGGGCTTGATCTCTCATTCCGAGCATTTCTAATTTGTTATACGCTTTATATTCAATCTCTTCTGTACTCAGCTTTCCCAAACGCAATGCAGGAATCATAACGTTTTTTAAGCAGGTAAATTCCTGTAAAAGGTAATGAAACTGAAAAACAAAACCTATTTTACTATTGCGAATTTGCGCCAACTGGTCGAGGCTTTTGCCTGTCACAAGCTGATTATCAATGTATAAATCGCCCGAATAATCGGTATCCATTGTCGAAAGAATATATAAAAGTGTTGATTTTCCAGACCCTGATTTTCCAACCATTGTCAAAAACTCACCTTTGCGCACTTCAAAATTCACCTCCTTCAATACCTGAAACTTAATAGGGTCATAAAAACACTTTCCTATATTATTCGTTTTTAGTGCTATATCCATGATAATTTATTAATTTTCAAGCAAATTTACTTCACTGTTTAACAGTTTGTTACTTCCTAAAAATGGACACAGGATCGACTTGAGCGGCTTTTCTGGCGGGAATAAAACCCGCTAAAAATGTGATTAAAAAGCCAAAAACTATACCCTGCAAGAACTTAGGCAACTCAAACTCAATTGGGAAATACCCTATATCTCCTCCTATATAAACTTTTTTGAGTAGTTTTATCATCAGTACCGCTACTATCACCCCCAACGAAACGCCCATCATACCGACGACCATCGCCTGTGTCACGAAGATGCTAACAACATCTTTTCCCTCAAACCCCATGGCTTTCAGAATCGCGATGTCATTGATTTTTTGAGAAACCGTCATATTCAAAATATTATAAATTCCAAAGCCTGCAATGAGAAGAATCGCGGTTGAGACAAAGTTAATGATGATAGTACGCATCCGAGCTGCTGCCATTGCTGTTTCGTTGGCGCTTTCCCAGTCCTCGGCTTGGTAAGGAATCATCGAGCGAAGAAGGCAACTTATTTGTTTTGAAAACTTAGCATCGGAAAGCTGCACGTTGATGTCGGTTACATACGCTTCGTTTTCTTTCATCAGTTGTTGGGCTGCTTTTAGATGAATATACATTTTCCCTTCATCTTCTCTTTTATTGTTTAGCTGAAAAATACCCACAACCTTAAAATTTCGTGTAATGGCCTTCGATGACAACACATTGATATTATCTCCCATTCGTATGCCCAATTTTCTGGCAATCCCACTTCCTATCACGACGTTGTTACTACTCCTGTCCAACTCTTCAACCTTCCCCTCAACTATGGTTGCTGTAAGGTTGAACAATTGATCGGCTTCATCAGGAATGATACCCACAGCCCGTATCGACAACTGCGAAAGTCCCATATTTACAAACACATTCTGGGAAACTTGAGGGGTAGCAATGCGTACATCTTTCAGGCCCTTAATAAGCGCAATCAATTGCGTAGGATTAATGATTTTATTCGTTTTAGGTCTAATTTTTGGGTTGATTAACATTGCTAAATGACTGGTATCCTTTGCCAATGGCCTACTAAGCTGCTCTTCACTGAATACCCGTACATGAGGAGTTGTTTTAAAAATTGATTCGTCAGATTTTTTTCCAAATCCCGCTAACATCGAATTCATAAAAATATAAATTGCCATACCCAACACAACGCCAAGCGACGCTACCGCCGTGAGCTTTTTATTGCTGCCGATATAATTTAGGGCAATCTGTAGGTTGATTTTGGGCATGATTATCTAGGTTTAAGTGGTAGCAATAGGTCATTTTCAGTAAGGCCAACCACAACCTCAACGTATTCGTTGGAAATTATACCTGGCCGAATCACCTGTTCTTGGTCTCTTCCTTTGATATTAACCACGTTTCCAAAACCCACATACGAACGCGGTACCACCAACACGTTCTCCCGCTGCGCAACCTCAATATTTACTTCTAGCTGAGTCCCTGAAATCCGAAAATCGAGTGGTGAGATAAAAACAATTTTACAGACAAAAGACTGAGTCGCTTCTTCAAACATGGGAAGTATTTCGGACACCTGTCCTTCATAGCGTTTCTCTTCATAAGGATTCAGCTTTACGAAGGCTTTCTGGCCTACTTTTACTTTTGATATACTATTTTCATCGACGTTTACTTTAGCCAAAATCGTATTGGTTTGACCAATGATTGCCAAAACATCTCCTTTTCGTATAAAATCGCCCGTTTGTTTATAGCGTTTTAGTACTGTTCCCCCGACTATTGCCCGAAGCTGATTGTAATTTTCATTGGTTTTACTCACCTCGTACAGGTTTTTTTGAGCAATGTTTTGCATCTGAGCTTGCTGCTGTAGATGTTTATACTGCTCCTTCAAAGCATTCAAACTACTCAGTGAATTTTGAGTAGCCAACACCGCATTGTCGTACTCCAATCCAGCTATACTATTGGTTTCCAGCAGCTTCCCTAGTCGAACTTGCTGAGTCAAATCTTGTTGGTATTTTTTTTCGGCAAATTCGACATTGCTTTGCATTTGCCTCAAAGCAGGTGCATTCGATGACATGTTAAAACTGGTGATGGTCAATTGTTCAGCGGCTGCCTGAGCGTTAGAAACGTTTGCTTTATTATCAATCACCGCCAACAACTGTGCTGGCTTGACCACATCATTTTCTTTAAAATGCACTGATGTCAAGTATCCATCTGCCTGAGCAACTAACGAATAACGCTCGTCGGTATCCAATACCCCCGTCGCAAAAACATACTCAGTTATATCTCTTCGTGTAGGATGTATTTCTTTTGTCGTATTATGGGTACAAGCAGACATCATTCCCCACAAAATACCCCAGACCCAATAAAAACAAAATCTTGCGTACGTTCGAGCCAAAGCTACACCAAGACTTTCTGACATTCCCATCTTAATAACGGTTATTTATTTCAATTTTTGCCTGCGAAAACATTACTAAATTCAACGCACTCATTCGAGTTGACTCACTCATAATCAAATCATTACAAACCAACAATAGCTTATCTAGGGCCAAAATATCAGCCTTAAATTGGTTCATACTTTTTTCAAAATTTTCATTTTTCAAAAGCATGATTGACGTAGCATGTTGCAGCTGTGACAGCGCCTTTTGATAATCCATTTCCAATTGCTGGTTCACCGAATTTGTTTGAAGCAACTGATGTTGCTGATTGATTTCTGCCAATTGCAGATTTAGCTGACCCGTTTTATAAGTTGCCAATTTAGTGACGTTCGTGGGTAAATCCCAGCTAAAACGTAAGCCCCAATAGCTACTCTGTACCCAGTTAGTCTTGGGGTCAAAAAAACGAATATTGCTATTGTTTTGCCACGCAAAACTGGTCATCAGTGATAGTGTTGGAAGTTGTTGCCATTTGGCTGATTTCAGTTCATATTTCAAAAATTCCCGTTGAAATAAAACCGCCCGATTCAATAAATCACTACTGGCTACAAGCATCTCTTTGGGAGAAAAATTAGCCGAGTGATTTAGGCGTGCAGTTATTTCAATGGGTTCGTTGGTATCACAAAGCACTTGTAAAACAACATATTGCTGACGAACAGCGATTTTCAACTGAGCTATTTTATCCTCGATAGCAATACTATTGACCTTTGCTTCATTACGGTCTTGCACCCTCGCCACTCCCTGTTGGTATCGCTCCTCAACCAGTTTTAAAATCGAATCAGCGATTGTTTTATTTTTCTCTAGTATCTCAATCTGAGCATAAAAGCCTACAATGTTAAAATAAATGGCTCCTACTTGCTCAAGAAGATTTTTTTCTGCCAACTCGGCGTTTGTTGCCACTATTTTTTCATTCATTTTTGCTGATTGTATTCGGGCATAATTCCCTAGATTGAGTATTTCAAATTGAGGAGAAAAGCTCATATTCGACACATACTGTTGTCCCATTGTCACTTCTCGATAAGTACCCGACGGCCCCCCAAATAAATCGGCGGGAATAAAGCTCACGGATTGTTTTGTATTATTTATCATAGAAGCAATCGTTGGAATTCGTGGGTTAAAACTATTTCCTAGTGCCGTTTTGGTCGTAAGTCGTGCTAGTTCTTGTTGTTTTTCATTGGTTAATCGCACAGAGCTATGCTGCTGGGCAAAATTAAGTAAGGCTTCAAGCCCTCCAATTTGGTTGCTAGATTGGGTATAGCCATTGCTGGTTATAAGATAACACCCAATCACCAATCCCAAAGCCCCCCATTTCAGTAGGATTGTTATTTTCGCTTCCATATTTTTGTGTCGCTGAACATACCGAACTTTCCAGTTATCGCGAGTGTATTTGGTGACGTAAGTTTTAGAGTACATTGTACCGTCCGATTTCGTTTGGGTAAAAAACAGGCTCCTTGGTACGTTTTTCCGTCATATTTGAGTTTTGTAAAAACGATTTTTCCCACCATAGTAGGATCTTCATCGCTAATAATTTTACCATTTGTTTCTGAGCCTGACGGGTAAAACTCAATGCTCCTAGTCCCTTGTTGGTTTTGCCATTGTCCAATAATCGTGTTATCATCGACGGACTTAAAGGCCATCAATGTAGTTAAAATGAGGGCTAAAATTGTTGATTTCATCGCTATTGTTGATTTGTTACTTCAAAACTACGGATGACCTAAAATTATACGGTGGAGTTTCCAGCAAAGCGGACATTTAGGTCACTAAAGCGGGCGAATTAGAGCCCATGTCCTTTCATCGACCGCGTAAAACGTATTTGACCGATACGCTTAATGCTGGTAAAACAGGCAAAAAACGTTGATTTTGAATCGCACTTGTGAGAATAGGGGAAATTTGACTATCCAAAACCCTATCTACCCGGGCATTGTTTGAGTTAAAATCAATTCGTACTGATTGCCCCACCTTAACATCAAACGACAGTTGAGGTTCTAAGATAAGACGTTGCGAAAGCTGTATTTTACGTCCAAATTGTAAACCCATCATCATCAACCATAGAGCAGGCTTCATTGTAGCTTCATCCAGAAATCGGCTTCCGCCGAGTAATTGGTTCAGCAAGAAATTATTATCCAATTGTGTTTCTATCTCACTCAGTCGGTCAGGGGCAAATACTGAAATCATTCCCCTCGGATTATCTTTCTCTATTCCTACTTTCAGGTACCGAAGCTGGCTACCAATGTAAAATGTCGTGCTTTTCTCAGTAAAGTGAAACCTACAGCCAGCAGTAAAACTCGACCCCTGCTGTAAGTTATCCCGAATATAAGCCGCCCTCGTAGTTGTCCCCCCTGAAGAGGCCAGCCCAACCATCAACGAAGTATGAATCATCCCCATTTCGAAGGCATAGCCCCATCTATTCAGGCGATATTCGTAGCCAAGGTACGAAGGCAAAGGAAATCCAACGCCAGCGGTCGCGTAGTGCCATTCTTTATCAGGGGTAAATACAAAGGGTTTTCGTTGAGCAACACAAAGTTGCCCAACAAGAAACCCTAGCGTGGTTAGGTTATAAAATAGTTTTTTCACTTGATTTCGGTCGTTTTTAGCGCAATGGTATAAGCCCCGAAATACCCTAAAGCCCCTCCCGAAATATTGGTCGGCGGATTTGTTCCCGACGAGCCGCTATTGGGGCCTTGTCCTTGCTGCCTACTGAGGGTCAAAAAGTAGTCGAATGTAGCTTTGTCTATACATTGCATTTCGATGGTGATGCGGTCACCAGCCTGAATATCCATCCCACTGTCTATTACTTGTTCGATACGATTCCCATTATTAAAACTATCACTCCGCACAAAATACGCGCGGCTTCGAACTCCATCCGCCCCTATTGTTGCCCAACGATAATAGTTGGTTTGCTCCTTTGGGTCATTGTACACCGCTACCATTCGTATATTTGACTCCATTCGAGTGACTTCTTGGTATTTCAGTTCCTCAAAAGGTACTTTTTGAGGCATGGTTGAAGTACTCTCATAGTTTGAGTCGTTGTAAGTTACCAACAGTTTATATTGATGTCCCGAAACTCCTTTTAACTGCCTAATTTCATATACTCCTGGTGATGTTTGAGATAACAGTTCGGCTTCGCCCGTCGTTAGGTCAGTAACCGTTACGGTTGCAGTGGTAATAGGAGGAAACTCGTTGGGTTTCTGAAAATCTTGGGACAGCGTAATTTTTACTTCATTATCAATGGTTCCATCCGTAATTTTTCCCTCAATCACCAATTGAGGTTCGATACTTCGCAGGTCAAGTTGTACGGTTTCGACGCAGGAAAAAAGACCAACTCCCAAACTAACCACCACTAATAATCGGCAAACGCTACCAATATACGTATTTCTAAATTTATGTTTCAGAATCATTTGTTTACACAGTTAAAATTTGAAATTGTAAGTTACATAAGGCACATATTGAAAGAGTGTCACTCGGCTCACCTCGGTGATTTCTGGATTGTCAGCACTTTGTCCAAAATTATAAGCGTAAGGGTTAGGACGGCCATAGGCATTGTACATCCCTATTGATAAGCTTGATTCTCGGTTTGCTTTTCTGTTGAGGTTGACCGTAGCTCCTAAATCAAGTCGATGATAATCTGGCATTCGGTAGCCGTTTCGTTCCGAATACAAAAAAGCGACACCACCGTCGATTCGGTATTTAGCCGTTGGAAAAGTCACGGCATTTCCCGTATTATATACCCACGTTCCTGATAGTGTCCATTTTTTGGATAGTTGATACGTACCCACCACCGATACGTCATGCGTACGATCTTGTTTGGCAGCATACCATTGTCCATTGTTAATCCCTTCTATTTGGCGCTCGCTTCGAGATAGCGTATAACCAATCCAGCCAGTCAATTGTCCTGTTTTCTTTTTCACCAAAAACTCGGCTCCATACGCCCTTCCTTTCCCAAAAAGTAACTGAGACTCTATATTTTCAGTCGTAATAAAATCAGCCCCGTCTTTGTAATCTACTTGATTTTGCATGGCTTTGTAATACACTTCTGAGCTCAACTCATAGGCATTGTCCTTCAAATTCTTAAATACCCCCAACGAAACCTGATCTGCCAATTCGGGTTTAATCGTGTTTGTATTCATCAACCAACGATCCGTCGGTGAGGCAGCATTGGAACTACTAAGCAAATGTAAATGCTGGGTATTACGGCTGTAGGCTGCTTTGATTGAAAGAGATGGATTAACTAGATAACTCGCAGAAGCCCGTGGTTCAAGATTAACATAATTCTTTACGGGGTCCTCCATTCCCTCCTTTCTCAACACCGTAAAAGCACTTAGTCGCAAGCCATATTCTACGTTCCACTTTGTAGTTGGAGTCCATTTATTAGAAGCAAAAATAGCGGACTCAAATGCCGTCTGATTTGGCTCATTGGTGGTATTGACACTGGAATTTTCGCCTGTAGATTCCCGCGTTCGAGGGGTGAGCGTGTGATGAATCACATTGGCTCCAAATCGAATAGCATTTTGGGGATTGGGGAAATAGCTAAATTCCTGTTTGAGATTAATATCCTGAATATCAGACGTCAACAAAAACTGACTACTTCCATTGGCCACCCCTACTTCATAATTATACTTACTGTAGATAAGAGAAGTGTTGCTAAAAAGTTTTTCTGAAAACAGGTGATTCCAACGAACTGTTCCTGTAGCATTTCCCCAATCAAGCGAAAACAAATCGTTAATTCCAAACTTATCACGCCCAAAATACCCCGACACATACAGACGATCTTTGCCCGAAAGTGTATAATTGAGTTTTGCGTTTAAATCATAAAAATAGAGGGTATTTTTATTCAAGTTTTCATCGTTTGATAATTTCAAGAAAGCATCTGCATACGTTCGTCGGCCAGTCAACAAAAACGAACTTTTTCCTTTTTGTATAGGCCCTTCCACTGACGCATGGCTAGCTATCAAACCAATCCCCCCTCCTACTTTATAATTTTGGTTATTGCCATCGTTCATTTTAATATCCAATACCGACGACAATCGTCCTCCGTACTGTGCGGGGCTATTACCCTTATAAATGCTCAAATCTTTGATTGCATCGGCATTAAACGTACTGAAAAAACCAAGCAAGTGCGAGGCATTATAAACAGGTGCTTCGTCAAGTAGAATTAAGTTTTGATCAACATTCCCTCCACGAACATTGAAACCACTGCTACCTTCTCCTGCAGATTTAATACCAGGCAACAACTGCATTATTTTCAACGGGTCTCGTTCTCCCAGCAAAACAGGCAATTGATTTACTTCTTTGATTGCCAGCCTCTCAAAACCCATAGTAGGATTCGCCACGTTGTCGTTGGACGCCCGTGCTTTTACAACTACTTCATTTAGAGTAGCGGTTTCTTCTGTAAGCTGAAAATCAATTTTTAAATGAGAAGTTAAAACAACTTTCGTTTCCTGAATAGCGTACCCCATCATACCAGCGACGAGGGTATAGGAACCTTGGGGAATCGTAAGCGAATAAAAACCATATTCGTTGCACGACATTCCGACGTTGGTGAGCTCTTTGATTCGAACCGTCGCTCCAATCATCAACTCTCCTGTCTTGGCATCTTTTACTGTTCCACTTAGGGTAAACTTGTTTTGTGAAACACTCTGTAAACTAACAAATAACGTGACTGTTAACAGAAATAATCTTGTCATATAATTGTGTTTTTTTGAGGCAAAGTAATACCTCAAAAAAACACTCAACCCGTACTTTTAACCTCAAACAGGCAGGATAGCAACTGAAACAGGCAACTATTCCACAAATTTACGCTGGCTCACAGCCGTTTCCGTAGGAAAATCGGCAGGAATAGGAATATCTACTTTGCCCGTAGCTGCCCATTGCGCCCCCCGCTGAAGGCAAGTAATAAATCCAACACACTCTACCGAATAGTCAACGTGGCCGAGCGGCGTATGAAAAATGCGACCTTTGCCCTGTTTTATGGTCATCAACATCGGTTCGTGGCGGTCGGTACCACGGTTGTCTTTAGGAGAAAATGCCGTCGCTAATACTTCCATATTTTCAGCAGGTCCACGTAGGCGGTCGTACATTTCGTCTTTGGAGTGCATCCAATTCAGCGGCATTCCCTTCGTAATCGGGTGTTTTGAGTTGCGAACCGTAATCAAAAACTCCTTTTGAGCGCCGTGCGACCCCGCTCTACCTGGGCTAGTATCACGCACTAGCTTTCCCTCTTTATCATAATACACAAACGGGCCGTCTTTTTCGGTGCGGTCGCCCCAGCCACCCAAACCAATCATGCGGTTGTAGGCAGGCCACATTGGAAACGAATTATCAGCCGCATGGACAACTACCAAACCACCACCGTTGCTGATGTATTTTTCAAAATCGGCTTGCGTACCGTCCGACCAAGGAGCTGCGTTCCAACCAAAATTACAAATCACCACGTCGTACTTGAAAAAATCAGGATGATAGGCTGAATCCATTCGTGGCTTGGGCAGAGATTGGGTCGCAGGCAGCCCTTTGATGGGGTACTTAGCTTCTAAATCGCCCCCGTTCCAAGTATAGTAGGTACGCTGTACATCCACGGTAAATTTACCCGTTTCTTCCAAATAACGCTTCATCATGTACGTTATCTTAGGCCATTGTTCGTGGTTGTTTTGCCCATCAATGATTAGCGCCTTTAACACTTTTTTTGAGGGATTAGCGACCGAAACATGACTAGTACAGATACCTATCACTAGCACAAGAAGCAAAAAACTAAGTTTCTTCATTGTTTTTTTTGGGTTTAAAGTACATTTTACCTTTAGGTATGTAAAGCAAAAAAGGTCGCCTTCCTATCCATCGTTTTTTGAGAACCTATCGAAAGTTCTGAAACTTTCGGGAGGTTGATGTTATCTTTGAAAATTGAACCTCCATACTGTAAACCTGCTACCTATGAAGCCTTTGACTAGAGCTACTTATCACTAGAATAGCGTAAGGACTTTATTTTTTAGATAATCAACATGTATAAACAGAAACTTTCCATATCCATTAACTCTTCCTTTGACAGAACCAAACTTTGTGATGAGTTTGAAATTTTGATGAGTAATCTTTGCAAGACAGGGCAAATAATTGGGTCTTACGAAACACCTTTCATTACTGAGAATGAACTCATCGCTTATCAGACGACTTTAGAAGACACTTCTCTTTCTGAAAAATACTATGACGAATATACCGCCAAAAGGATTCGTGATATTGAGAATTGGTGTAATTCAACACTGAGAACTGAAGTTATTGGAAAAGCTATTTCAGACCACAGGGGCGCTTGCCAATGTAAAAAACCAGACTTGTATGTTCTTTTTACCCATGCTTTAAACGACACAGGCTTTTTGGAATGCGGTACTTGCAACCAAATCGTTCCATTGTATAAATTGGCACAACTCAATCACGATGACAGGCATGAAATGTTGAGTTGGGAAACTAATTATAAATCTTGCGATAATTTGCAACTGAACTGTACTGTTGGCGAAAAATGGGCAACAATGCAGATGAGTGACCCAAAGTCGTCACTCTCCAAACAAGGAATAGCCATTTGTCAAAGAATTTGGGAAGCAACAGAAATCCCAACGTATTATTACTTGCACAATTACCGCCGAATCTCGTTACAAAAAGACAAAGAAAGACTATGCCCATCCTGCCATGGGAACTGGCTCCTCAAAGAACCTCTTCTTGATTTTTATGACTTTAAATGTGAAAAATGCAAATTACTATCCACTTTTTCACCTGTAGCATTTTGAAAGAAACTTTTTCGGTATGATTTCAAACCCTCCCGAAAGTTTTAGAACTTTCGGGAGGGTGGATTTTAGCTATTTGCTTTGATTATTTTTTCGAGTTCGGCGTAATCCGCGTCGGTAGGCATTGACAACGGCGGCCGTACATTACCTGCACTTTTACCGATAATTTTTGCTCCAGCTTTGATTAAGCTCACCGCATAGCCGTTTTTCTTACTGCGCAAACGCACCAACGGAATGTAGAAATTTTTGGTGATTTCGGCAACCGTCTCGGTATCGCCCGCGCGGAGGCTGTGGTAGAATTTATTGGCTAACTCAGGCACAAAATTGAACGCCGCCGACGAATACGTATTGACCCCAATCGACAAATAGGCTTCGGCGATGATTTCTGCCGTGGGCACTCCTCCGATGTACGACAAGCGCTTTCCTACGGTTTTGATGGTGTCGTTCAGGTCTTGCATATTCCCCGTTCCGTCTTTCAAGCCAATGAAATTTGGGCAAGCATCTGCCAGTTTTTTAATGTAGTCGGCCGACAAAACCCCGTTGCCACGGTTGTAATAAATGACGGGCAAAGTTGTATTTTGAATGATAGTTTTGGCGTACTCAAACACCCCATCTTGCGGGCATTCAGTGAGGTAGGGCGGGAAGAGCAACAGCGCATTGATACCCGCTTTTTCGGCCATTTTCGCAAAAGCAATGGCCTCAGGAATGCTGCGACCCACGCTCGAAATAACGGGTACGCGTTCGGCGACAACCTTCGCCGAAAGGTTGACAATCTGTTCATATTCTGCTGCCGATAGCGAGAAAAACTCACCCGTTCCTCCCGCTACAAAGACCGACGAGACCTCGTGGCTCACAAACCATTCGAGACGGTCGGCGTAAGTTTCGGCGTTAAATTCTCCATTTTCGTCAAAATCGGTAATTGGAAAAGAAAGTAACCCGTCTTCGAGCGATGATTTTATTTTTGAAAGTTCCATGTTTTTTAGTGATGAGTGATTTACCAACGTGTTGCCATAAATTTCCAGCCTGGTACTACTTTTTGCATTTCGATTTCGTCGTCGCGTTTGGTGAGGCCACATTTTAGGTAATTTTCGTGCAATTTTGCCAAGGCCGCTTTGTCCAACTCTACGCCCAAGCCTGGGCCTTCGGGAACGGCGACGGAACCTTCTTCAAATTTTAAACGGCCTCCCACCACAATTTCATCCGATTGCCAAGGATAGTGGGTATCGAGGGCGTAACGTAAGTTAGGTATAGCCGCTCCTAAATGCACCATCGCAGCCAACGAAATGCCTAAATGAGAGTTGGAGTGCATCGACAAATCGCGCCCGAAAGTTTCGCAAATACTCGTCAGTTTCATCGATTCTTGCAAACCACCCCAAAAATGGTGATCGCTCAGAATGATGTCTTCCGAACCTAACTCAATTGCTTTTGGAATGTCACCAAACGAAGTTGTACACATGTTGGTTGCCAGCGGTGTTTTGAGGGCTTTCCGAACCGTTGCCATGTTTTGCTGACCTCGGCATGGGTCTTCCAAATACTCCAATACGCCTTCCATTTCTTTTCCGTACTGAATGGAAGTTTCTACCGTCCAAAGGGCATTCGGGTCTAAACGCAAAGGCACATCGGGACCAAAAGCTTTGTGCAAAGCCAAAATAGCATCCACTTCTTGACGAGGCTCAAACACGCCCCCTTTGAGCTTAATCGACTTAAAACCAAACTCTTTGCACATGGCATGGGCTTGAGCAACAACCTCTTCGGGGTTGAGCGCACTCGCCTGACGAGCCGCTGCCCAACCCGTAGCGTTGGGGTCGGTGCCAAACTCAAGTTCACCTCCTGCTCCTTCGTATTTATAAAATAAATACGCGGAAAACGGCACTGCATCGCGCCGACGCCCGCCTAACAAATCGACGATGGGACGATTGATGATTTTACCGATAATGTCCAAACACGCCACTTCAATGGAGCTAAATACGTGCACAACCGTACGTTGGTCCCAAGGGGTAAACCCACGGTCGGCGGGTTTTTCTGTGCCAAATTCGGCTTGCAGAATGTCCTTGATTTTATTGAGTTGAAACGGGTCTTGGCCAATGATTAGGCGCTTGCTTCGCTCTAGCGCCTTGTCGATGTCGATATTGCCAGGGATTTCACTGATTCCTACGATGTTGTCGTCGGTGATAAGTTCTACCACCGTACGCAACGCATAAGGCGCGTGAAGCCCCGCCGCATTGAGCAAAGGCGGGTCCACCACCGCGATGGGTGTAATGTTAAATTCTTTAATTTTTGGTCCTTTGGTGGGCAAACTGATAGCCATAGGGAAGTTGAATAAATTGGTAAAAAATAAGATAGAGAAAGTTAATTACCTTTTAAAGAAGGTTGGGGGCTCAATCTTACGTTTTTGCCAAACTTTTTATGAATCTTTTTGGCGTCAGAGACGCTTGGCCGTTTTGCGCCCCGAATCGCAGTTTGGTACGAGTTCTTTTTGGCGTCGGAGACGCTAGGCCGTTTGCGCCCCGAATGGATTTCGGGGCGAGCGAGTCGAGTGCTTTTAGGCGGTTTCGCTGGCAACTACTTGCAATAGACCTTTGATGTAACCATAACAAAACGCAAAAGCTTCTTGGGTGCTGTTGGCAGCGTGGTGGTGAGGTACGTGGTCGGGCATGACCATCCCCGAATAACCTACATCGCGTAACGCTCTAACGACCTTAACAAAATCCATGTCCCCGTTGTCGGGATAGACTTCTTGGAAATTATTGAAACTTCCTTTGATGTTTCTTAGGTGAACGTTAAAAATCTGATTGCGCTCCCCTACCCATTTGATGATGGGAAAAATATCGTTTTTGGGATCTTTGAGTCCCTCAGCAATGGAGCCAATGCAAAAGTTAAAACCGTGGTATTCGTTGTCGTACAATTTAGCAAAACGCTGAATCCCTTTAAATACATCTGGACTATTCCAACGCATCACACCACGGTAAGCCGCTGGCACTGGCGGGTCGGCGATGTGGTTGGCGAGTTTTACTTTGTACTCTTTGGCCACAGGAAGCAGTCGGTCTAGTAAATACGTAATCCGCTCAAAAATTTGGTCGATTGATACATCACCTGCTACCGTTTTGGGATCATTTCTTTTCAGCGCTTCTTCATAATTCCATACGCTATATTCGGCATTTCCGCGTTTTGGGTCGATGTATTTTCCCGTCCGTAACACGGGCAAAATCGTCGTATTATAGTTGAGCACTTTAATGCCCGATTTACCTGCAACCTGTATCATTTGTTGCAAATACTCAATTTCTCGGTCGCGCTCAGGGCTTTTTCCCAACATGATGTTTGGATAAATCACTTTATCTATTCCTGCCGAACTCAAGGGATAATGGTACGCATCCAAACTGATTCCGTACTTTTCGCAGGCTTCTTTTTTTGCCAACGAATCTTCCAAATCCCAGCCTTTGCCTGGGATGACTTTTGGCGCGCCACCATCAATGTTAAAGATACCGTGGCGGGCTTTGAACTCAAGGTTTTCAACACTCGTCCCGCCCGATTGGCAGCCTGCTTTCATTAATACTTTTTTGGGAGGCGTAACCAGCGACGCCGCATGGGCCTTTTCGGCCCCTGTTACCGAAGCACTTACCGAACCTACGGCAACTGCTTTGAGAAAATTACTACGTTTCATCTTATTTTAAACGGTTATTTTTTATACCAATGGAAACAAAGCCGCTCCAATCATAATGACAATCAACCCCGTCAACCCCATCACTACTAGCAACGGCGAAATGGTTTTGAGGGCTTCTTTTTCGGTGAGGTTGCTCAATTTACAGATAATCCAAAAACCAGCATCATTCATCCAAGGCACTAATTTTGAGCCACATCCAATCGCTAACCCTAGATAAACAGGGTGAAACGACAGATTAGCGTTGCTGGCCATTCCTGACAAAATACCCGAAGCCGTAATCAACGCCACCGTAGCTGACCCTTGGGCGGTACGTACCACGGCTGCAATAAAAAATGCCATTGGAATAAGTGCCATTTGGTATTCTTTGGTCAGGTCAGCAATGCGAGTACTGATACCCGTTTGCTGCAACATTCCCCCAAACGCACCGCCCGCCGCCGTAATCAAAATAATACCTCCGCCACTCATCAAAGCCGATTGCACAAAAGGCGTTAATCCGTCTTTTTTAGCCTCTTTTTTCTGACTTGCCAACACCCACAACGCAATGAATCCTCCCGTGAGAATGGCGATGTTTTTATCGCCAAAAAATTTCACAATTGCCACCAAGGAGGGTAAAACTTCGCTTGCTTTAAAAAACGCGCTAAAAGCTGTATCGAGGCAAATAAAAAATAAGGGCACAGCCACAGGCATCAACGAAATACCCAACGAAGGGAGTTGTTGGGTTTCTTTGGCCGCAATCGACTTCATGTCTTCGAGTTTCGCATCCAATGAGTCGCGGAGTTCAATTGGCCATTTTTTGTTGGCCCAAAGGGCAAAAAAGTAGCCCGAGGTAATTGTAAAAAGCCCCACGATGACGCCTGTCACCATCATCAAACCCATCGGAATGTGCATTTCCCCAATCAGAAACAACGGGCCAGGCGCAGGCGGCACCAGCGAATTGGCCATTGCCGCACCTGCCATGATGCACAACACCAACAATAGGTAATTTTTACCAATGCGGAGGGTCATGGCTTTGGCGAGGGGCACCATCAGAAACAAAACGGTGTCAAAAAAGACGGGAATGCCGAGGAAAAAACTGCTTAACAGAAAAGCAATGGGTGCTTTTTCGATGCCCGTTAGGCGGAGAATCGAGCGAATGATGCGCTCGGCGGCGCCGCTTTCTAGCATACATTTTCCGATAATGGCCGCCATCGCTATCAGAATGCCAATTTTGGCGCAGGTATTTCCAAACTCGGTGGCAATGCGCTCGCCTACGCTTTTTTTCGACAAGGCCAATGCCGCAGCGGGGGCAGTGCCTTTGGACAAAGCATATTGTTCAATGATTTCGGGTGGTGTCAACATCGCAACGGTCAAGGCACCCAACAACAGTGCCAAAAACGGATGTAGCTTGACGCCAATGATTCCGCCCACCACAATCAACACACCCACCGACAAGATAAATAAGGGATCAGACATTCAGGGTTTTAGGTTTAGGTTTATACTTTTTTCTAGACTTGGCAAGTCTGGTTATCTTAATTTCTAAACTTGCCAAGTCTTTTTTTCTACTTTCATTAGACTTGGCAAGTCTGGTTATCTTAATCAAGTCGAACGCATTAACTATTGCTCCAGAGGAGCTACATCTTAGTAGAAAGAATGAGTCAGGTCTGAAACAAAGCCCCAGCGGGGTGGCATCTTTAATTTCTAGCCTTGGCAAGTCTATTATTTTTTGTCCCACCAGATGCGGGTATCTAACAAGTTAGGGCCTTGACGGTCGATGGCCTTTTGGACGTTGACTTTATTGACGTTCAACTCCGCATCGGTATAGGTCAAACGGCGAATAAATGGCTCAGTTTTGAGGTCTTTCCCTGGGTATGTATTAGGCGACAACACGGGGTAATCGCTGCGACGGAAGTTTGCCCATGATTCAGGCCCATTGAGAAACGTTGCCACCCAATACTGGGTATTGATTTGTTCCAACTCTTTTCCAACCGCTAACGGATTCGCTTTCACGTAGGTATCTATCGCCGCGTCGGCAATGGCCGAACTTGTGCCGTAGCCCGCATATTGTTGCATATTCGCTTTTATTCCATTGGCATACAGTGTAGCGGCATCACCCGTTGTCCATTTCCGATACACTGCCTCTGCCAAAAGTAGTTGGGTTTGGGCATAAGTCACCAAAAAGCTAGGAGCCGTTAACCCGCCCATACGCGTACGATCCAATTGACTATAATCCCACAAACTTGCCAGTTTTTTTGCAGCCACCGCCGTGCTAATTGTCGTATTGTCATAGCCTTGAGGAGCCCCAATCTGAACCGCAGACGTACGATTGGCCCGTGACTCCACCTGCTGAGCACCACTTGTTGCACCCACGTAGCGTACTGCAATCGAGGCCAGACGAGGGTCATTGTTTTTATTCAAATACTCCACAAAATCTTCGGAAAGGTAAAAGAACGCCGATTGGCCACCGTTGAGTTGCGAACCGATAGGGTTGGTAAAACTCGCATTGTGACGAATTATCGCATTGTCAGCGTTGGATTGCATCACCCCACCCGTCACTGCCTTGGCCACGTATTCTGCCGCTTTTGCGGGGTTTACTTTCGATAGCCGCATGGCCGCTCTCAACAAAAGTGAGTACCCCAACCGCTTCCACTTGGTCACATCACCATCGTATAGCAAATCGGTAGCTACTTTGGCTTTGGAAGCATCCAGGGCCGCCGAAGCGCCGTCTAATTCGCTCAAAATCGCCATATACACCGACTCTTGGGTGTCGTATATAGGCGTTGAAATTCCTTCCAAATAGTTTCGTCCTGCTTGAGTATAAGGAATATCGCCGTAGGTATCGGTCAAAATCATGAACGAATATGCCTGCCAAATCCGAATCATGTTGTAGAGATTTGCCCGCGCCGGTACATCTTTGGTTTTAGCAAGGGCGTCTGTCAGTTCTTTGATGTTGGTTTGGTAATACGTATTCCAGTTGCCCGACGCAACCCCACGGTTGTCTTGGTTAAAATTCGCCGCCGACCCTTGACCGCTAAAAGGTGTAATCATCTGCTTGACGATGGTGGTTTCGTAACTCAAGTTCCCGTAGGCAGGCGCTGTGTTGACAATGGCGGTATTGAGTTGATAACCAGGATCAACAGCCGTAAGGGCAATCGGGTTTACGTTCATTTCATCAAACCCTTTATCGCAGCCAACCAAGCCCCCTACTCCAACAACGATTGTCGTCCAAAAAGGGAGCGAACCAGCTATTTTTTTGAATATATTCTTCATTGTTTGTTTCTTTTTAAAGTGTTTTCGAAAACGTTCTATTCGTTCCTTCGGGAATCAAAAGGATTAAAACTTCACGTTTAAATTAAAACCAATGTTTCGGGTAATGGGAAGGCCCGTAGCTTCGAGGCCCACGAGGTTATCCGACGGAAATCCAAACTGCTCTGGGTGGATGTTTGGCACCCATTTTTTGATAACTGCTACGTTGTTGGCAACGGCATTGAGGCGGATTCCTTTGACAAATCGGCGGTTGGCAGGCAATAATTTACTCAAATCATACCCCAACGAAATCTGGCGTAGCTGCCAAAGACCTGCGTTATAGACAAACTCTTCGGCAATGTTTTGCGAGCGTACCGTTTCGTAATAAGCCTGAACAACCGACTTGGTTTTGTTTACTTCCCCATTCGGATTTACGCCGTCTCCAATCACAAAATTTTCCGCCCGACCTACCAACGTGGCCTTGTGCAAACCATGACGCCAAGCGTTGTGGTTGGTGCCCGAAATCATCTTATGCCCCAATTTAAAGTCAATCAAAAACGATAACTCTACCCCTTTGAAGTTCAAACTATTGGTGATTCCACCCACCCAAAGTGGCAAGGCGCTTCCAAACGGAATTTGGGTAGCGGTACGAAGTGGGCGGCCATTTCCTGCGTCAAATACTTGGCGGCCTTGGGCGTCGCGGAGGTAACCAAATCCGAACAATTGCCCCATCGGTTGTCCTACCACTTGGCGCAACTCTCCCGTAAATTCTCCCGTACCGACGGTAATCATGTTATCGCTCACGCCGCTTCCCAAATCCAACACCTTCGTTTTGTTGTACGCCGCGTTCAGAATAAGGCTCCAAGTGAGGTCTTCGCGCCGAATGGGGTTGAGTGTCACGAGCATTTCGACACCTCGGTTTTGGCTCTGGCCTACGTTGATAAGTTGCGTTAAGTATCCGCCTGCATTGGAGGTCTGCGCCCGCAAAATTTGGTCAGAAGACAGTTTATCGTAATACGTAAAATCCAGTCCTAGGAAATTATTAAACAACTTCAACTCCAACCCAAATTCCTTCTCTGAGACGCGCATGGGGCGTAAGTTAGGATTCGGTACGGTACTGCCACTGATTGTTCCCAAAGGCTGGGCCACCCCCGTTGGAGAGGGAAACTGCTGCGCATTGATGCTGTAAAATAGGTTGTTAGCATAGGGCGACACGTCGGTATCGCTACCCACTTCGGCGTAAGCAGCCCTGATTTTCCCGAAATTAATCCAAGTGGGTAGCTTCGTCGCAAAGGCTTGTGAAAACACAAAGCTTGCCGTGACTGATGGGTACAAAATGCTTCTGTTGGCTGGTGACAACGTTGAGAACCAATCATTGCGTACGGTTCCGTTCAAAAACAAATAGTCTTTATACGACACCTCCGCCGACGCATAAAGCGAGTTTACTTGGCGCTCAGAAAAATCGTAGGTAGCATCACGCAAACGACCGTTTCCAACGGTATATAGGTTTCTGGTATAAAAATCTTGCACAAACACATTGTGGCGGCTGATTCGGCGGTACATTTGATTGCCCCCCACGTTCACGTTCATCCCAATGACCCCAAACGTACGATTAGCGCCCAACAAGAAATCGGCGTTGAGTTCGCGTACACTACGCGCATCTTGTACAAATTGCCCATTCACAAAACCTGCGGGTGCTGCTGGTTGCCGCTGCGTTCCTGTCGGAAGGTTATAATCTTGTTCTCTCGAATAGTAATCTTGCCCTACCCGACCTTGTAAAAACAACCAATCCGTAAAGTTATAGCGGGCGGTTAGATTGCCGAAAATACGATCGTTATGAATATTATCAAAGCGTTTGAGGGCAAAATAAGGGTTGGTACGGTTGGTAAAGCGCGACCAAACTACTTCGTTTCCGTTAGCATCTTCGGCATTTTTTTCCAATAAATCGAGCGGCATCGAATTTGCCATGTTGAAGATAATCACGGGACTATAATCTTGTTCGGCAATGTTTGGCGGGTTTTTGCGGTACTCATTTGAATAGTTTACGTTTCCCGAAACCGTTAACTTCTTGGCAAATGTTTGGGTAAAACCAAGGTTGATTGTCCGACGGTGATAGCCCGAATTTCGAAGAATGGTGCGGTTGTCTAAGTTAGATACCGAAAGGCTAAATCCCCCATTTTCACCTCCCGAAGATAGCGTCATGGTGTTGGTCCAAGTATAGCCCTTTTGGTAAAACTGCGAAATCTGATTCCGCTGTGGCTCATACGGAGCCGTGATATTATCAAACAAAACTTGCGTCATTCCAGGTTGAAATTTTTCCCCAAAACTCCATTGCCCCGACGTAGGAAAGGCAGCGGTTGGACGCAGGCCGTTTTCGCCCTGACCGTATTCGTACTGATAATCGGTGTAATCCAAGGGTGTTTCGGACGTAAAATTGGAATTATACGTCAAAGAAACGCCCGAGCCCGAACCACGATTTTTGGTCGTAATCATAATAACGCCGTCTTTGGCACGAGAACCGTACAAAGCCGAAGCCGCCGCGCCCTTCAAAACCGTCATCGACTCAATGTCATCGGGGTTGATACTGCTCAAGCCATCACCGCCGTCGGAGGTACGGTTGCTTCCTTTTTCGGAAACATCACCGCGCGCACCGTTGTTGGTATTGTCGATGGGCACACCATTGACCACAATCAAAGGTGAATTATTTCCCCCAAACGACGATTGGCCGCGAATACGAATTTTGCTTGTACCTGCAGGACCAGACCCCAACGATGTAATATTTACCCCCGCCATTTTACCCTGCAACGCATTCATAAAATTGGCAGTACGATTGACCGTCATTTCGTCTGTCCCTACCGTTGCGGTCGCATAACCCACGCTTTTAGCTTGTTTTTTTATCCCCAAGGCCGTCACAACCACCTCTCCCAACGATTTGCTTTCGGGCACTAAAGAAATATTTATGCTAGTTTGAGCCCCTACGATGACTTCTTTGCTTTGGTATCCGACGTAGCTAAAGACCAGCACCGCCGCGTTGTTGGGCACTTCTACTTGAAAAGCCCCCTCAACGTTGGTGGTAGTACCGCGTTGCGTTCCTTTAATGAGGACACTGACGCCTGGCAAACCTACGCCCTTTTCATCGGCCACCTTCCCTTTGATGAGTTCGGCCAATATCTCCATTTTTTCTACGGCTCTCGCCACCGAAACCTCCGTCATCAAGGGCTTTTCGGTGAGCTGAGGAGCCATGATGCTTTCTTGAAATCGGGCATCAGCTTCCGCCGTTTTTTTAGGTTTTTTAGCATCTAAAATCACATAAGCGCCCTCTTTTACCTTCTTGAAGTTCAGGCCCGATACTTTCAGGACTTTTTCTAAATTCGACTCCAACGAGGCTTTGTAATCAACAAGGTCGGTAGGCACAACAAGTCCATCTACAAGCCCACCTTCAAAAAGAATATCAACGCGATAATAACTTTTAAGTTGGCTCAAAACTCCTTTTAATTTTTGAGTTTCAGGCGCCGTTTTTTGTTCGGGTCTTGGCGCAAGTTTATACGCTTTGGCATACACCTGCTGCGACCAAATTGGCCGCCCAAAGAGCAACAAGGCAAGTAGTAAACTACCTACCCAACTTGATTTTTGTAGGTTTGTCTTCATTATAACACAGGTTTGGGTCTATTATTTATCAGTAAGAAGTACAGTATCACCTACTTTGGTGATTTGGAGGTTAAATATTTCGGAAACGATTTCAAGCAATTCGTCGGCGTTATTGGCCCGAAACGACCCCACAAGCGTCCGTTGGGCCAAGGAATCGTCGGCAATAATTACTTTTAAACCGTAATTATCCGCCATAATTCGGACAAATTCTTCCAAGGTTGTATCGTCAAACACAAAGCGATGTTCTTTCCATGCCGTGTGTTTTTCGGGTTGATCCGTGATTTCTTTTTTGAGGTGATTACTTTGGTCAAACGTCACCAATTCTCCAGGCTTCATCATCAGTTCTTTTTGCGTTTTTCCTACTTGGTAGCGCAACTGAACTTTGCCTTTGTTTAGCACCACTTTAGCTTCTTTGCGACGGGCATAAACCGAAAATTCTGTTCCCAAAACAACTACCTCCACCCCTTTTTCCGTTTTTACCACAAATCGTTGGTTATCAACTGTATGCGTGACCGTAAAATTAGCTTCTCCCGCCAATCTAACTTGGCGCGTTTTTTTACCAAAGCCAAATCGAGGAACTTCCAACGACGAATTGGCATTGAGTGTTACTTGGGTGCCATCGCTAAGGGTAATTGTTTGGGTTTCACCAAATTCAGTACGATGAGTTTTATACAAAAACGCGTCTTGATATACCCATCCACTTACTAAAACACTGATTATTGAAGCTGCAATGGCCCACCATTTCCATGAAAAACGGCTGATTTCTTTCGCTTCTGATTCGGATAAAATCGACCAATCTGGGTTTTCATCAACTTGATTAGCCAATTGATTAAAACGGTCTAAACCAGCAGCTATATCGGTACTATACTGCGGATTTTGGCACTCATATTCGACCAACCATTTGTAAAATAGCTCTTCGTTTTCAGGTTTTTTAACCCAATCATCTATCATACGTTTTTGTAAGGCCGACGCGCGTCCTGACAAATAGTTAAATATAATTTCTTTCGTAATTTCGATGTTCATTGACGTAAGTAGTAAAAACCTCACAAACGTGATGGTTTTGGTTAAAAAATGAGGCCAAACACGACTAAAACTTCAGAAAGTAACCACTTTCCTTTAAGTAGTGCTCGAATGTACTGATTGGCTCGATGAAGCTGCACGTCCACTGTTTTGACCGAAAGATTGAGCTCGTCCGCAATTTCTTGGTACTTTTTTCCTTCAAATTTTCGCATCAAATAAATCTTTCGCCGCTCAATCGGTAGTTTATTTACGGCCTCTTCCACATCGTGATACAGTTCTTCAAACTGACTTATATGATCAGGTTGGTGTTCGTCAAGCGTAGGTTTTTGGGCAGCTTCAAGCAGGTCTGCTTTACGGCTCAAATCCCAACGGAGGTGGTTATACGCTTTGTTACGAACGGCCCGAAATAGGTAAAACCGATAAGAGGAGGTAATGTCACTAAACGTTTTGTTGGCATACAGCTGAAAAAAGATTTCAGAGACAAGGTCTTCGGCCGTTTCTCGCGAACCAACGTACTTCACCGCGTGGGTACAGAGGGGTTGATAATAGCGTTTGTAGAGCAAGGCTATTCCTTCCCGCGCATTGGTTTCAAATGTTTTTCGGATAAACAATTCGTCATCAAACTCCACAACTTTTTTATCGTCGGAAGTAGATAATGGTGTGGTAATAGGAGTACCCTTGGTTTCAATATAATTATTGTTGACCTGCTTCATCGTGCTATGGTGTACTTTCTCTAAAGACAAGTTCGCACGAATACTTCCTTACACGAATTGAAAAATATTTTTATTTTTTTGAATTTTATTTAGAATAAAAGAATTACTCTCGCTGGAGACGAGGTTTTGAGAAACCTCAAGCGTTGGATATGAGTATCCAACGGCACGGCATTAAGTGCTTTCAGATTCTCAAATCTGAAAGTTAAGGTTTCTCAAAACCGAAAATCAAGGTTTTGAGAAACCTCGAACGTTGGATATGAGTATCCAACAGCACGGCATCAAGTGCTTTCTAACGACAGACTAAGTCAAAGGCCCAGGGTTAAAGAGTACCAAGTCATTGTATAGACCCAATTTATCGGTCGCTACTTTTTTGGTTCCACTCGCCACTTCCAAAATCAAGTGGAACAACTCCCAACCCATTTCCTCAATGGTTTTTTCGCCAAAAGCAACAGGGCCCGCGTCGAAATCAATCAAATCGTGCCAACGGTTGGCGAGTTTTGAGTTAGAACTCACTTTTATCACGGGCACCATGTTCAGGCCATAGGGCGTGCCTCGCCCCGTGATGAAGACGTGCATGTTCATTCCTGCGGCCAATTGCAGCGTACCGCAAGCGAAATCAGAGGCGGGCGTTGCTACAAAATTTAGTCCTTTCTTACGTACTTTTTCCCCAGGAGAAACCACATCCACAATCGGACTTGTCCCCGACTTTGCGACCGAACCCAATGCTTTTTCAACAATGTTACTTAGTCCACCTCCTTTGTTTCCTGGCGTCGTATTGGCACTTCGGTCGGCTTGGCCTTGGTAGAGGTAATTGTCGTACCAAGCCATTTCATCTTTTAGTTTTTGGGCAACAGTTTCATTCATTGCCCGTGGCACCAACAGATGTATGGCATCGCGGACTTCGGTCACTTCCGAGAAAAAAACCGTCCCCCCCGCTTTCACAATCAAATCGGCGGCAAAACCCGACACGGGATTGCCCGTCAAGCCAGAAAAAGCATCGCTTCCACCACATTGCATCCCCACCACCAAATCGGCTACCGAACATCGGGTACGTTGGCGTTGGTTGAGTTTTTGAAGATGAGTTTCTGCCATTTCCATGATTCCGTCCACCATTTCGAAAAAACCTTCAAAACGTTCATCTTGGAGGTAGAGAATCGAAAGCCCCCCGTCTCCCGATGGGGGCGCTATTTTTTCTGGTCTAAGTTTCTCACAACCAAGGCCAATAATCATCACTTCGCCGCCAAAGTTGGGATTTTGCGCAATGTTTTTAATGGTTCGAATCGGTACAATTGCCCCAGGAGCATCAATCGCAACGCCACATCCATAACTGTGATTAAATGCCACCACATCATCGACATTAGGGTACAAAGGCAGCAATTCTTTTCGTATTTTATTTTCAACAAAATTGGTAATACCTGCCACGCATTGTACGCTCGTGGTAATTGCCAATACGTTTTTTGTACCTACACTACCGTCAGCATTTCGATAGCCCATGAAAGAAGCCTTCCTTAATTGCGCTTTCAATTCCTCATCCTCCTCGACAGGCGGGCGAACTGGCTTATATTCAATAGCTTCCAATTTGGGAGGTTCAGGCAAACTGATATTTCCCTCATTTACCCAACTTCCTTTCTCTATGGTTCGGGTGGCATAGCCAATCACTTGTCCGTAACGTCGTACCTCATCGCCCATTTCAAGGGTTTGGAGCGCCACTTTATGTCCCATCGGAATCTCCTCGACTAAAACCGTTGTTCCTAGCACAATACTCCCTCGTTTCAGCCCCGATGGAGTTGCTACGATGGCTACATTGTCGTTGGGTGAGGTTTTGATGACTAGCCCCCTAGCCCCCAACGGGGGAGTTTGATTGCTAGAATGTATATTTTTAGACTTCATTTGGTAAACATCCTTTTAATAATCCCTAATTGGTAGCCAAAGGCTTACACCATTGGCCATATCCAAGCCGCTATCATTGTCAAAACTACCCCTGCCAGCCCCATCAAACTTTGCATAGGCGCAATGGTTTTGAGGGCTTCTTGTTCGGTTAAATTTGAGGTTTTGCACATAATCCAAAAACCTGCATCGTTCATCCAAGGAATCAGTTTTGCGCCGCTACCAATCGCTAAACAGAGATAAACGGGGTGAAATCCTAAATTGGCATTTTGGGCCATTCCTGCCAAAATACCCGAAGCCGTAATCAACGCTACCGTGGCCGAACCTTGGGCGGTGCGCACCACAGCCGTAATTAAAAACGCCAACGGAATCAACGCCATTTGGTAATCTTTGGTCATGTCGGCAATACGCTGACTAATGCCTGTTTGCTGCAACATTCCGCCAAAAGCACCGCCTGCGGCTGTAATCAAAATAATACCTCCGCCACTCATCAAAGCCGTTTGGGTAAAGGCAGTCAGTTTGTCTTTGGTTGTTTTTTTCTGGCCTGCCAATACGTAAAGTGCAAAACAAGCCCCCATAAAAATCGCTATATTTTTATCTCCACAAAACATCAGTACATCCATAAATCCCTGACTAAAAGGCGATAAGTTTTCGTGCGGAATTTTAAATGCCTCCACCGCCGAGCGCACACAAATAGTTACCAATGGAAACACCGCAGGAAGCAGCGCCCATCCCAAAGCGGGGAGTTCTTTGTCGTCTTTGTTAGCAATGGCAGCAATGTCTTCCAAACGGGCATCGGGCGCATCACGCAAGGGAATATTGTATTTTTTATTGAGGTACAACGCAATAAGATAACCTACTGTAATGGTACAAAGCCCTAACAAAGTGCCGCAAACCATCATTAATCCAATGGGAACGTTTAATGCACCAATAAGAAATAACGGCCCTGGCGATGGAGGAACGTAAGAGTTGGCCATCACAGCACCCGCAATGACCGACAACGCTAGCAAAAGATAGTTTTTGCCCAAACGCATTCCCATCGCTTTGGCCAAAGGCATCATTAAAAAGATAACTGTATCAACAAAAACTGGAATTGTCAAAAAGAAACTGCTCAGAATAAATCCAACGGGCGCATTTTTTACGCCTGTTACTTTTAGCATGGCACGAATGATTTTTTCGGCCGCCCCACTGTCTAGCATCGACTTGCCGATAATGGCTGCCATCGCTATCAAAATGCCTATTTTAGCGCAGGTATTTCCAAATTCGGTGGCAATGCGTTCTCCTACGCTTTTATGCGCTTGTTTCAACGCCTCAGCCGACGACATGCCTTTGGCCAAATAAAATTGTTCAATCGCCGCCTCAGGTGTGAGCAATGCCACCACCAACGCCGCCGACAAAAGTGCCAAAAAAGGATGCAATTTAAAACCGATAATTCCACCGACAACAATCACAACGCCTACGAGCAAGATGAGTACAGGGTCTAACATATTAATTAAGTTAAGGATAGCAACACTACTAACATTTATAAAATTATACAAAGAATAATTTGTATCTTTTCACGCAATCGTTATCGGGAACGTTGTCAACGTAACCTCTTTTTTATACCCATAGTAAGTAAAAACATTTGGGGTTTCTACTTTAAAAATTCACAGAACCAACCCTTCCTCATGAATTCAATTGTTGACCTCCTTATTCAAGCAGTTGGAAAAGACGCCATTTTAACCCAAATCGAAGCCGCCGAACGCCCCGCAAGCCGTTGGTTATCGACCGACAATCTTTCCTGCAAAGCATTAGCGCGTCCCATTACTACCGACGATGTGGCTACAATCCTTCGACTTTGTAATGAACACGGCCAAACCGTAGTGCCACACGGTGGTTTAACAAACGTGGTCGGCGGCGTGACCACTACCCCCAACGACATTGCACTGAGTCTCGAACGAATGAATGTCATTGAGGAAATTGACCTTCAAAACAAGACAGTGACCGTTCAGGCGGGAGTCATTTTGCACGATTTGCAAAAAGCCGTTGCGGAGGCAGGTTTATTGTTTCCGCTGGATTTAGGGGCCAAAGGGAGTTGTATGATTGGCGGCAATATCTCAACGAATGCAGGAGGCTTACAAGCCATTCGTTACGGGGTTATGCGTCAGCTTGTCTTGGGCTTGGAAGTAGTTTTGGCCGACGGTACGGTTATTTCTACCATGAATAAAATGCTCAAAAACAATGCAGGCTACGACCTCAAACACCTCTTTATTGGGTCAGAGGGAACGTTAGGTATCGTCACCAAGGCCATTTTAAAATTAGAAGATGCCCCCAAGAGCAAAAATACAGCGCTTATTGGCCTTTCCAGCTTCGACAAAGCAATCGCATTTTTGCAAACCGCCAAGCGTGAATTAGCCAATAAACTTACTACTTTCGAAATCATCTGGCAAGATTATTACCGTTTGATGACCTCCCCTCCCTCTAGTTTTACCCCTCCCCTTCCTCAAAACTACTCTTATTATGTGTTGATGGAAGCATTAGGCCAACACCAAGAAGCCGACGAAGTTCATTTTCAAAATTTATTGGAACAATCGCTCGAAGCTGGACTTATCGAAGACGCCACTTTGGCCCAATCTCAACAAGAACTGGACTGGTTTTGGGGAATACGCGAAAAAGTGGACTTTGTATTTCAGATCCATCAACCTGTCTTTTTGTTTGATGTGAGTTTGCCCATCACTGATATGGAATCGTACATTCACACCGTCATCCACGACCTCAAAGTGGTGTGGCCACAAGTTCATTTTTACAGCTTTGGTCACATGGGCGATGGGAATTTACACTTGTTTGTAAGCTGCGGAGAAAACACCCCCGAAACCCGCCACCGCGTGGAAGAAATCGTATTTCTACCCCTTCAAAAAATTGGCGGTTCGATTACGGCCGAACACGGTATTGGGCTTGAAAAAAAACCGTGGCTTCACCTCAGCCGTACACCTGAGGAACTGGCACTTATGTGTACCCTCAAACAAGCACTCGACCCGAAAGGCATTTTGAACCCTGGGAAAGTGGTTTAATTTGAGGAAGGTTGCGCTTCTCCGAAGCGTAGATTTGTCTTTCTACAAACGTTTGGGCTTCTCCGAAGCAATGTAGGTTTCAGAGAAACAAAACGTTTGTAGCCATGAAAATCATACACATTCATCAGACAGGTTTCGGAGAAACAAAACGTTTGTAACCATGAAAATCATACACATTCCAAAAGAAGTTTCGGAGAAACAAAACGTTTGTAGCCATGAAAATCATACACGTTCATCATACAGGTTTCAGAGAAACAAAACGTTTGTAGCCATAAAAATCACACACATTCATCATACAGGTTTCAGAGAAACAAAACGTTTGTAGCCATGAAAATCACACACATTCATCATACAGGTTTCGGAGAAACAAAACGTTTGTAGCCATGAAAATCACACACGTTCATCATACAGGTTTCGGAGAAACAAAACGTTTGTAGCCATGAAAATCATACACGTTCATCATACAGGTTTCGGAGAAACAAAACGTTTATAACCATAAAAATCATACACATTCCAAAAGAAGTTTCGGAGAAACAAAACGTTTGTAAATTACATAATAGTTGCGCTTCTCCGAAGCTTAGATTTGTCTGCCTCATTTTTAATTCTACAAAGGTCTTGGCTTCTCCGAAGCAAGACAGGTTTCGGAGAAACAAAACGTTTGTAAATTACATAATAGTTGCGCTTCTCCGAAGCTTAGATTTGTCTGCCTCATTTTTAATTCTACAAAGGTCTTGGCTTCTCCGAAGCAAGACAGGTTTCGGAGAAACAAAACGTTTGTAAATTACATAATAGTTGCGCTTCTCCGAAGCTTAGATTTGTCTGCCTCATTTTTAATTCTACAAAGGTCTTGGCTTCTCCGAAGCAAGACAGGTTTCGGAGAAACAAAACGTTTGTAGCCATTATTCGCCGACCCAATCAAAAAATTGTTTTTTCCCAATTTCAATTCCGAAGTCCTCACACATTTTAAGGAACTCTGCTTGAAAAGTCTTTTTTTGATGATGTACTTTTTGGTTCAAAATGTATTGACAAACCGTGTTCAGCTGAGAGCGGCTATGCGAAAATATACCATAACCGTTCTGCCAATCGAATTTGTGAGGACACAAGCCTTCTCCATTGATAAAAGTATTCGTCTGTATTTTTATTTCTTTCACCAAATCTGAAACATTTTCAGCGGGTTTCAGGCCAATAAAAAGGTGAATATGATCGGGCATACCGCCAATCGCTAACATTTTATTCCCGCGATTTTGCACAACCCCTGTTATGTACTTATACAGTCGTTCTTCCCAAGAGGGATGAATCAGTGCTTCTCGCCGCTTGGGCGAAAAAACGATATGAAGGTATATTTGTGAAAAGACATCCGCCATATTTTTATCATTTTGATTAAAAATGTTACGCTTCTACGAAGCTTGGACGTCATTTTCCCTCTTTTGTTACAAGTTCTACAAACGTTTTGCTTCTCCGAAGCTTGGATGTCTTTCCCTCTATTTATTACAAATTCTACAAAGGTTTGTGCTTCTCCGAAGCATATATTTCAAAAAATAGAAAACACACCAATCAAAAAGGTTTCGGAGAAACCAAACATTTGTAGATTCATAAAACACAAACATCAAAATCATCCAGGTTTCTGAGAAACAAAACCTTTTTACCTACACGTCCTGTCTCAGCACTTCCAAAGGAGAACGAGACAGAATGCCCCAGCTGTTGGCAAGGCCAATAAAAACTGTCAATGAAGTAACCGTCAAAAACACCACTCCAACAGGCCAAAGCACGGGGCTGAAGGTCATTTCAAAGCTTAATGTGGCCAATGCCCAACTACCTGCTAATGCTAACAAAATTCCCGTAAAGGCTGCTAATGTCCCCAAAAATAAATATTCTAACGCCGTAATAATCAATATTTGGCGGCGACTTGCGCCGAGTGTTCTCAGCAAAATACTTTCTTGAATCCGTTGGTATTTAGAAATCAGCACCGAAGCAATTAACACAATCAGCCCTGTTAGGATACTGAACCCTGCCATAAAACGAATTACAAAGCCAATTTTGGTTGAAATATCGTCTAAAACCGTCAATATCAAGCCTAAATCAACCATCGACACGTTGGGAAACTGCCGCACCATCGTTTGCTGAAACTGCGCCGACACCGTCGTATTGGGCACGTGGGTAAGTAAAACGTGGAATTGTGGGGCTTCTTCCAGAATACCTTTCGGAAAAAGTACCAAAAAATTGGTTTGTACCCCTGCCCAATCCACGTCACGTAAACTGGCCACAACGGAAGTGAGCATCATTCCTTGCACATTAAACAAAAGCGTATCACCGATATTGATGGAATTGCGTTCGGCGTAGCCATCTTCCAACGAAATAGGCACGGGTAGGCTCATATCTTTAACTTCACTCACCCATTTTCCCTTCACAATTTTCTCAGTCGAAATGAGCGAATCACGGAATGTTACGCGGTATTCCCGACTAAACAATCCACGCCAACGCTTGTTGGTTGTATCTTTCAGCGCTTCGGTAGAAGTTTGTCCGTTGAGTTGTTCCAAGCGCATCGTAACAATCGGAACATCTTGCAAAATCGGCAACTTTTGGTTTTTAACCAGCTCCGTTATTGCTTGTTTTTGAGGCGTTTGAATGTCAAAAAGCACCATATTAGGCTGATCCCCATCGGTTGATAGCTTGATTCGATCAAGTAACAAGTTTTGGACAAACAAAAGGGTACAAATAAACATGGTACCAAGGCCAATCGATACCATTAAAATAGCGGTTTGGTTATTGGGGCGGTACAAATTGGCCAATCCCTGCCGACTCAAGTAGCTCCATGAAGAAGGAAAAAATCGGCGAACTAACCACATCAAAAGCATAGCCATTCCAAGTAAAAGTAAAAACGCAAAAGTGACACCCGCTGTAAATGCCACCGCATCAGTCCAACGCTTCATTTGCAACCAGGTAAAGCCAAACACAAATGCCAATATCAACGCATACACCAGCCATTTGAGTGGGTCTTTACCCAAGCCCGATTGCTCGTACGATGCCCGTAACACATTAAGAGGCGAAATTTTACGAATTGAAATAAGCGATAAAAGCGCAAACAAGTTGGAAATAATAACGCCTAATAACACCCCTTGTCCGATTGCCGTAAATGAAAGCGAGGTGGCCAATTCAAAGGGTAAAAAGTCTTTAAGAACGAGGGGTAAAAATTGCTGAATCCCTGCTCCCAATGCTGCTCCTAATATAGAACCCAACAGGCCAATCCCCGAAATTTGAATGAGGTAAATCAAAAATGCCTGCGACGCTTTTACCCCCAAACAACGAAGAATGGCAATGGAATTGATTTTTTCACGGATATAAATGTGTATCGCACTCGCGACTCCCACACAACCCAACAGCAACGCAATGAACCCCACCAAACTCAAAAACCGGGTTAAATCGCGAAACGAGCGGCCTGTGTCTTCCTTTTGACTTTCTACGGTTCGGAAATTATAATTTTCGGTTTCGAGCTTTGGTTCAATTTTCTTTACTAAAGCCTCGATATTGGTCTTTGGAGCGAATTTGTAATAGTAACGATATACAATCCGACTCCCTTTTTGTGCCAATTTAGTTTGTTCCAAAAACGCCATCGGAATATACACTGACGGAGCAACAGTAGCTGCAATTCCAGTTTGACCTGGGGCTTTTTTAAGTATTCCCGCAATTTTAAACGTGATTTCACCCACTTTAATAGAATCTCCTACTTGGGCTTGGTATTGCAGCATTAAGGTTTGGTCAACCAAGGCGGCTTGTTGGGTACGAAAGTCTTTTTCGGCAGTGAGTGGTTCAGTTTCGAGGGTTCCGTAGTAAGGAAAATCACCTTCTAAAGCCCGAATTTGTGCCAAACGTGTTCCGCTGTTTTTGGGAAAATAAATCATCGAAGCAAAACTCATTTCCTTCGACTTTTGCCCTTTTAACGAATCCATCAGGGCCTGCATTTTATCATTTGGTGGCTGATTATCGGATAATTCCAAGTCTGCTCCTAATAATTCAGCCGCCTGACTGTCAATATTTTCGCGCAAATTATACCCCAATGAATAAATGGCCACTAACGCCGCAATGCCCAAAACGATGGAGGAAACAAACAGCAACAATCTCGAATAATTTCGCCGACTATCGCGCCAAGCCATTTTTAAAAGCCAACTGATATTTTTATTCATTTTTAATCGAATTTTTCGTCTATCCAATTCTCCAATAATATCCCTTCTATTCGCCCCATTTCTTTCACATTTCGTGAAACCATCACCAAATTATTAGAAACTGAAGTACATGCTATTAATAAATCGAAATCACTAATCGGTGTTCCTAATTTACGAAGCTGCGTTTTTTGCGTAGCAAATTCATCAAACGCAGAACGAATAGGTAGAATACGGTTATCAAAACCACCAATAAATTGTTCGAGCTTTGCCTTATTTTCTGCTTTTTTAGAAGACTGGCTGTTAGCAATACCATACATTAGCTCCAAAATAGTGATTTCAGAAAGATAACAGTTCATTAAACCAACCTTTCTTATCCTACTCACAACACTGCCTTCATTCTTAATAAAATGAATACAAATATTAGAGTCTAACAAATATCCTATTCGGCCCATTTTGTATCAATATTTTTAGAAATACGGGCTTTTTCAATACATTGAGAAAGTTCTTCGCTTGTCTCAGGCAAATCAAAACTTCCAGCCAGTGCAAAAAAATCTGCTTCTTTTTTAGCTTCCTCTGCATCAACTTCTTCTCTATACTTAACATTAAGTCGTTTAGCTAAATCTATAAAAAGCTGATAGTCAACTTTATTTTGAGGTTCAATAATAAGCGTATTCATAGCAAAAGTTTTTAAGTGGTTTTAAAATATCCATTAATACATTGTAAACTAAGTTTGTGTAAATTTTTTGTTATCCTCGTTTAAGGATTTATATTGACGATTGAGTTTAGTTCT
>Ga0102832_1000801_pt1 | contig 34922 bp, 41 predicted proteins | sample EBPBio282013_DNA_FD_88942 | JGI IMG/M metagenome (GOLD analysis project Ga0102832, IMG submission 88942) | Wastewater treatment Type I Accumulibacter community from EBPR Bioreactor in Madison, WI, USA - Reactor 2_5/28/2013_ DNA (Illumina Assembly) | ecosystem: Engineered > Bioreactor > EBPR >... | reverse complement strand
CACCATGACAGTAGGGTGGTGTTCAATGTCACAATAATGACAAAAAGCATGTTGTATATTATGAAGAGGGAGTAAATGTTCATCTGTTGCAGGAATATAACCCGGCATTTCTCCTAAAGCGATTTTTATCAAATGTATTGCAGTATTAGTGATATAAGGATTAGTAATCTTAAGGTTATGGTTACGTTGTACATAAGAATAAAATATTTCGTAAAATATATTATTTGAGTCATATTGATGAAGTATTCGATCACTCTCTGATATATAGGCCTTAAGATCTCTCCACTCCGAGTCTTGTGCAAGAGACTGTATCCATTTTTCCGAAAAATATAACAAACAAACCTTCCAATTTGATTCTATTGTTTCAGATAGAGCAATTTTTTTAAAAACATTCCAATGGTCAGAAATTTTTTTAGGTGATACTATTTTCGATTTTAAGCTATTACTAAGCTTAATAATATTATTATGGCTATTAATGCTTGGAAGCAAAAAGCTAGTTCGAGATCCAGCAGATGCTTTCAATACACCATTCGGAGAGTAATTTCTAGATAGTTTTTTGTTTAAAATAATTGATTTATTAAAGATCCGGCCTGGTCCTGCAACATCATATGGTATAACCTCACCGTCTATCTCAATAAAATACTCAATTTCATTTTCCAAAATCATCCCTAATGGAGAGGTACTCATTCCATAACCTAATTCATTTTTAATTTCTATTGGAAGAGACTCATCAGACAACTTAAGAAATCCCCCATCTGGAGACGGTAGATAGGAGCTTTCTGTATCCCCCTTTAACATACCGTATGGTAGATATAGGAGATACACAGGGTAATCTGATCCTGGAGACAGCTTATTTACTAAAGCTGCAAATTCAGCATCAGCTTTGTTAACTTTTTCGGATATTTTTTGCCATGTTGTTCTAACAACACCCAGATTATTATCTTCCTGTGAAAACATTTACACATCCTGGCCAATATAAAACCCCGAACTAAAAACCATTTTTAAAAGCGTTTTTAATATTGTTTATTATAACACCAAACCATGTTGGAATTGATATTAATTAATTTTATGTAAGATTATTTGTAAATTAGTAATGGAGAATAAGGACATGAATACTTTTTTTGATAGTTCAAATTTATTTATTAATTATGTTTTGGAGAATACTAGCCACAATATTTCTTCATTATCTGAAATTCTTGCAATACCAATTAAGCGCCTTTCATCCTTAGATAAACTAACAAAGTATGATCAAATTAAAATCGATAGTCTAAAAAAATTGTTAGAAAAAAATTGTTAAATGATTTTGCATTACGCCCAAAATGGTGAATTGCATGGCAGAGGAGGTTGTTATCTCCGGCCACTCTTTATTTAGGGGACAGAACTTAATTATTTGATTATCCATCAAGGAATTATCAATATACATTTTTCTAAATAATATAGTATTAGAGGTATTTATTTTAAATAACACATAATCCCCATGTATTGGAGAAATATTTTTTTCTAAAATAACGATGTCATTTTTCTTATATAAATCACTCATACTACTGTCATGGAGTGAAAATGCGAAAATTTCGGGTGATAATATATTCTCTAAATGATGGGGAATCGGAATCCAATTATTTGATACATCTGGAAATCCATTAATTAAATTTCCTATGTCATATAATGGGATTTTATAGAAATAATCTTTTTCAATTGAGCGGAATTTCTGAATCAGGGAATCGTCAAAATCCATGCATAATAAATAAGCTGCGGGTACTCTGAGGGCATCTTCTAATATTTTAGCCTCATCCAATCCAGGGGTTCTTCTTCCATTCTCCCAATTACTAATTCTCGACTTATTAAAACCGGTTAACTTAGATAAATCTACCGCTGACATCTTATTTTTTTTTCTTGCTTCTTGAATACGTAATCCAATTTCTTGCTTGATATTCATAATTAATACTTGAGATAAGTTTTCATTGCGTGTACTATAGTACACATAAAGAAACATATATATAACGATATGTTGTTTACTTTACATGAATATGACTGGGTTTTAAATAAAAATTTAACATTTTATGGTCTTATTTAAAGGGAAGATAAAGCAAAGGAAGTATTAGGAATGAAATTAACGATAGACGTGTTAGTAAAATTTAATGCAGCAAGAAAAGAAATAGACGCTAAATTTTCAGGTCTACTGCATATGCACACAACCTTAATAAAATCTCTTATAACACTAGCAAATCCGCTAACAGGAATAGTTACTGATATCACTTACCGTGACATCTCCGAATTACTAACTATTAACAAAGCTCCAGGAAGAACTGAATCAGGAACTCCTCAAAAAGAAACAATTCGAAGTTATTTACGATCCATTGAAAAACAATGTCCCGAAGATTTTAAAGTTATTAGTGAAGGCCAAAAACTGCAATTTCAGTTCCCAAAATTACCAGATATTTATGCCTGTTTTCTTGACCAATCAGAAGTGTACACAGGGCGCAGGGATGAACAATCCATATCCAATCCCATTGAAAATACTAAGAAAAATGATGAATTAAAATCGCTTGAGAACACACAGGAATACACGGAGCTATACACAGAGCTGTACACAGATGACTCTGCTGTAAAGAATAATAATATATTTAATATAACTAACTCAAACAAACAAACTCAAACTGCGGGCAATGATTTTTCTTGCAGCAAAAAACAAATTAGCGACGACTTTTACCCCAACACAAAAACCATCGAACTGGCTTTGTCCATGGGACTCACCAAGGTGACGGATTTCACGGAAATTCAGGCGTTCATCAAACACAACAAAAAACTAAACACCCAATGGGCTGATTTTAATCCAGTATTCATTACCTGGCTGGAACGAGATGCCCAATACATGCAAAAACAACAACAAAAGGCACAAGGACAATTAAGGAGTAATCACAATGAGCGTGGTACCAATCAAAGCAGTCTTAACCCAACAGCACTTGAACGAGTCAGCCAGCAGCATGGCATTTCAATCGAATCACTCTGGGGCACCTCAGGCAGTGAACTCAACTCCTGTGCATTTATCGAAGGAACACTTGTCCAGCCTATGGATGAAACTGACAGCAATCTACGGACAGCTTTTTATTAGTAAGCATGGGGTTAAGGATTCGGGCGTTTGGTATGAGTCACTTAAAGATTTAACACCTCGTGCATTAGACAGTGGCGTGGAGCGATTAATGACATTGAGTAAAGGCGATAAGTTTTGTGAGTTTCCACCAAATTGCCTGCAATTTCGCGCGTTATGCCTTGGTTTTTATAGTGAGTTGCGTATGCCGAAGCCCGCTGAGGCTCATAGAGAAGTTTTAAACCGTGCCTACACTACCAATCCACAATGGAGTCATATAGTTGTTAAATATACCGCCAAAAAATTGGGATATAAATTTTTAGAAATAATAAATGAAGGGGAGTCCTTTGCCGTATTTAAGGAAGCCTATGAGCAAGTTTGCCACTTAGTGCGCCAAGGGCATAGTGTTCCTGAAATTAAAGAAGGGGTAATGCTTCCAAAACCTCAATCAAAAGACGTTGCAACAAAACACTTAAACTTAATGCGCCAACGACTAGGAATTGCATCATGAGACAGATACCAAAATTAAAGCTCTTTTCAAAAGAAGAACTCTATTGCCTTCTAAGCGCCTGCTCTGAATCTTTAACCTTGGCGTATCAAGAAAGTAATGACTCTGATTTTTGGCACATTGCAATCCAGGCAAGGCTTGCTTGTGAAGCCTTGGGCTTTGAAATTAATTCACAGAAGAAAACACACCAAATCCATTAAAAAACTTAAGGAAAAACCATGCTCATTTTAACGCGCAGAATAGGTGAAACAGTAGTAGTAGGTGATGACGTATTTATTACGATACTCGGAATTAAAGGCAATCAAATTCGCTTAGGCTTTGATGCCCCTGACCATATTTCAATTCATCGCCAAGAAATCTATCTAAAGGTTCAGGAAGAAAAAACAATGCGCCTTGATTCAGAGGATACTGTAAATGGCAATGGCGTGCCAATAACACCATTAAAACGAACAGAGTCTCATCAATACACTGCTCATTAAGTGATGTAGCTCTAAATGAAGTGCAAATAACCCTTTGCACTAATTAAGCAAAATTAAATCAAAAATCGGATGTTTATCATCTGATGGGAATTTTTTGACTTTAAAAAAGGAATGAGGACATGAATGAAGGGGTTCAAAGATGAACAATGATGAAGAACAGTCAACGGTTAAAACCCGTGCTAAAGAAAAATTGCGCCGTGATTTAGGGCCTGTCATTGAGAATGCTCTAGCCGATCCCAAAACAGTGGAGATCATGCTCAATGCGGATGGACGTCTTTGGCAGGAACGGCTGGGCGAAAAAATGCGCTGCATTGGAACCATGTCAGCAAGTCGCGCTGAATCGGTTATTAAAACTATTGCGGGTTTTCACGGTAAGGAAATTACCCGTTTCAAACCAACCTTAGAAGGGGAGTTACCACTGGATGGCTCACGCTTTGCAGGACAGCTTCCGCCTGTTGTTCATGCGCCAACCTTTGCCATTCGTAAAAAAGCTCTATCCATCTTTTCGCTGGATGAATACGTTTTGTCTGGCGTGATGTCAAAAGAGCACTGTGAGGCTATTAAAAAAGCCATTGCAACCCATCGAAACATCCTTGTTATTGGTGGCACAGGCTCCGGTAAAACAACTCTGGTCAACGCCATCATCAATGAAATGGTTTTATTCGACCCAACTGAGCGGGTTTTTATTATCGAAGACACCGGTGAAATTCAATGTGCCGCTGAAAACTGCGTGCAATACCACACAACCCTTGAAGTCACCATGACCATGCTGCTTAAAACAACCTTAAGAATGCGCCCAGACCGGATTTTAGTAGGGGAGGTTCGAGGCGCTGAAGCCTTGGATCTGCTTGATGCCTGGAATACCGGGCATGAAGGAGGGGCAGCCACTCTTCACGCCAATAATCCCGCCGCAGGATTAACGCGCTTAAAATCACTCATTACGCGTAATCCATCAGCACCTGCAGACATTGAACCGCTCATAGGCGAGGCAGTTCATCTGGTAGTTCATATCGCCCGCACCCCGGATGGTCGTCGCGTGCAAGAACTCTTAGAGGTCTCAGGCTTTAGCGACGGCCACTACATTACCCGAACTTTATAAGGAGAATTATTTAATGAATAAACACACTTTGTTTTTAAAACCCCAAGTATTCATTGCCTTAGGCTTAATGATGTTGCTCTTACTAGGAACCGAGCCTTCATTTGCATCAAGCACCAGTGGAGGAGGGTTGCCTTTTGATAGTTGGCTTACAAAAATCAGTAATTCAATTACAGGACCTTTCGCCTTTTCCGTATCGATTATAGGGCTTGTAGCGGCCGGAGCTGCGTTAATTTTTGGTGGCGATATGAATGGCTTCATGCGCTCGTTGATTTTTATCGTGTTGGTCCTTGCTTTCATCATTGCTGCAAAAAACACCCTCTCAGCCATTACAGGAAAAGGTGCGCAAATTGGTACACATTCGGTTCACAGTACGAGGGTTACATCATGAGCCTGCGTTCCATTCCCATTCGACGTGCTGGAAATCGTCACAATCTGTTTATGGGTGGCGACCGAGAACTGGTGATGTTCTCGGGCCTACTGGCCGCAATCCTCGTATTTGCTACCCAAGACTGGATTGCGTTGTTTGTGGGTATTGGGCTGTGGTTTTTATCCCTCTGGATGTTAAGACTTATGGCCAAAGCCGACCCACAACTGCGATTTGTCTATTTACGCCAGCGTCGCTATCAACCTTATTACCCAGCACGTTCCACTCCATTTCGGGTGAATACTGGGTCCCAGGAGAGGCAATATAAATGATTGAATTCATCCTAGTGTTTATTTCGGTATTGAGTATTGCGCTTATTTGGATTTTATTTGCAACAGTACGCAAATCCTCTACTGAACTTCGTCTTAAAAAACATCAGCAAAAAGAAGCAGGGCTTTCTGATTTACTCAATTACGCAGCCTTAGTTGATGATGGGGTCATTGTCGGAAAAAACGGGGCATTCATGGCCTCTTGGCTCTACCGTGGTGAGGACAATGCGAGTGCCACCCATCATCAAAGAGAACTGGTTTCTTTTCGCATCAATCAGGCTCTTAGCGCGCTTGGTAGTGGTTGGATGGTTCATGTGGATGCAGTACGCCGGGCAGCACCTGGCTACAATGAAGGAACCCAATCTCATTTCCCTGATGCACTATCCGCAGCTGTTGATGAAGAGCGACGTCGCCATTTTGAGCGTTTAGGGACGCTTTATGAAGGGTTTTTTATCCTTACTGTGACCTGGTTTCCGCCAAAGCTTGCGCAACGCCAATTTGTGGAGTTGATGTTTGATGACGATGCTGAGAAACCCAACCGCCATGTTCAAACCACCCAACTCATCGAGTCGTTTAAACGAGAGTGCCATAACATAGAATCACGTTTGTTTGGTGCAGTGTCTTTAACCCGATTGGGTAGCGAAAAAGTTCTGCAAGAAGACGGCAGTGAAGTGATGCACGACAATTTCCTGCGTTGGATTCAATTTTGTGTCACAGGACTTAATCACCCAGTTCTTCTGCCTGGTAACCCAATGTATCTTGATGCGGTGATTGGTGGGCAAGAGCTATGGCCCGGTGTCATTCCAAAGATAGGGCGACAATTTATTCAATGCGTTGCCATTGAAGGTTTCCCTTTGGAGTCTCATCCTGGAATTTTAACCAATCTTGCGGAGTTATCGATTGAGTACCGCTGGTCGTCACGCTTTATTTTTATGGATACCCATGAAGCTGTAGCGCACCTTGAGAAGTATCGAAAGAAATGGATGCAAAAAATAAGGGGCTTTTTCGATCAGGTATTTAATACGAATCGGGGGGTCATTGATACAGACGCTATGGACATGGTACAGGACGCTTCAGATGCCATCGCTGAAACCAACAGTGGCATGGTAGCTCAGGGTTATTATACCAGTGTAGTCGTGTTGATGAGTGAGGACAGAGCAAGCCTTGAGCGCGCCGCACGTCACATTGAAAAAGCGATCAACGCATTAGGATTTAGCGCCCGCACTGAAACGATTAATACCATGGATGCCTTCATGGGGACGTTGCCAGGGCATGGCGTTGAAAACGTCCGAAGACCTTTGTTAAACACCATGAATTTGGCGGATTTACTTCCGACCAGTACCATTTGGACTGGTCAAAATGAAGCACCAAGCCCTTTATTTCCTCCAAGCTCACCCGCTCTTATGCATGGAGTAACCAGTGGTAACTCGCCATTTCGCCTCAATTTGCATGTCCGTGATTTGGGGCATTCCATCATGTTTGGACCAACCCGTTCAGGAAAGTCCACGCATTTAGGTCTCATTGCTTTGCAATGGCGCCGTTATTTAGGTTCTCGCATCTATGCATTTGATAAGGGCATGTCGATGTTTCCTGCATGCTTGGGTAGCGGCGGAAATCACTACACGATTGCTGCAAAAAATGAGCGCCTGGCTTTTGCACCGTTACAATTTTTAGAAACCAAAGCCGATAGAGCCTGGGCTATGGAATGGATTAATACCATTTTAGCATTGAACGGAGTAACGACAACGCCTGCTCAACGCAATGAAATCGGCTATGCCATCATGAACATGCATCAAAGCCACTCCAAAACCCTATCGGAGTTTTGTCTTACGATTCAAGATGAAATCATTCGAGAAGCACTCAAGCAATACACCATTGATGGATTAATGGGGCATTTGTTAGATGCGGAAACCGATGGTCTTGGCTTGTCTTCCTTTATGACCTTTGAGATTGAGGAGTTGATGAATTTAGGCGAAAAATTTGCGCTTCCTGTATTACTTTATTTGTTTCGTCGTATTGAACAGTCTCTGGATGGTCGTCCGACGCTCATTATTCTTGATGAGGCGTGGCTCATGTTAGCTCACCCGGTATTTCGCAATAAAATCGCCGAATGGCTCGACAGCATGGCCAAGAAAAACTGTTGTGTCCTGATGGCCACCCAACATCTGTCCCATGCGGTCAACTCAGGGATTCTTGAAGTGATTGTGGAATCCACCGCATCCAAAATATTTCTACCTAATCCTAATGCACGTGCTCAAGAATCCGCTGCAACCTATGCCCAGATGGGACTTAACCCCACTCAAATTGACATTATTGCCAGTGCTGTTCCTAAACGAGATTACTACTACGTCAGTGAAAAAGGCCGTCGTTTATACAGTCTGGCACTGGGACCACTGGCACTTTCTTTTGTTGGGGCCACCGATAAGGAGTCCATAGCCATGATTCAACAATTAGAAAAAACACACAAGGCCAATTGGGTGCATGAATGGCTACGCACCAAAGGATTGGCTCTTAACGATTATGGGGTGACTGCATGAATATGCTCAAAAAAATAAGCTTTAATGGATTCAACAAACAGTCTAAAAACTTAATGCAATCGAATGATAATCCCTACTTAAATGCCAGGCGAACCTGGAATGGGCATGTAGCAGGAGTGATGTCTGCCCTTCAAGTATGGCAGGTGGTAGGCATTACTTCACTCATGATTAGCCTTGCATCCGTGGGTGGCATGATTTACATCGGCAGCCAATCAAAATTCATTCCTTTAGTGTTTCAACAAGATTCTTCGGGCAATACCGTTTCAATCACCCGTGCTGACCGCATACCTGATGCAAAAACCGATGATTACCGCACCACCGTAGCTCAGTTTATTGAACACATTCGCCTGGTCACTGCAGATGCGGATTTACAACGAAAAGCGGTGTTGCAAACGTATGCTTTTTTAAATGCACAAGACCCTGCAACGTTAAAAGCCAATGAATACTTAAACGCCAACAAAGAGGTGAATCCTTTTAATCGTGCAGCCAATGAAACCGTCAGTATTGAGATCCGCTCTGTATTACAGCAATCAAAAGAATCATGGCAAGTGGATTGGTTAGAAACAGTAAGAAGCCGTGATGGCTCACAAAAGACAAAACCTACTTTAATGCGGGCAATCGTCTCTATTTATCAAAACGAACCCACCAGCCAAACCACGGACATTGAGGCGCTGCGTAACCCGCATTTTCTCTATATTCGTGATTTTAACTGGTCTAAACAAATTTAACTTAAGGTGATCTCATGAAGAAACAACTGCTTTTTGCATTAATGTGTGTCCCTGTTGTGGCACTTGCCAGCACTTCCGAGGATATAGCCGATCGCTATTTTTCTAAAAAAGTGGTTCAGCTCACCCCACAGGAACAATCAGCCCTTTCCATTGGTAAAAAATGGCAAACTGGAATGGCAACTAGCAAACCAGTTACGGCTCGAGATGGGTCCATTGCTTTTGTTTATGGCTCAGGCCAGACCCAAATTTTATGTGCCGTACTGCAAGTCTGTGACGTAGCTCTACAGCCTGGTGAGCAGGTGAATAACCTCAATGTGGGCGATCCACGCTTTCTTGTGGAGCCTGCAATCACCGGAATTGGCCCTGCCCAACGATTGCATTTGCTGATTAAAGCGCTTGATGTGGGTCTTGATACCTCTTTAGTAGTCACCACCGACAGAAGAACCTATCACTTACGTCTTCGCTCTTCTCGCAAACAATTTATGCCTTATGTGTCCTTTATTTACCCGGAAGATGCCCAAGCCAAATGGGATGCCATTCGGGTGAAAGAAACCATTGAGCGCCATAACAACACCATACCCCTTACCGGGGAATACTTAGGCAATCTTAATTTTAACTATTGCATCACAGGTAACACCCGCTGGAAACCCACTCGGGTATTTAATGATGGGGTCAAAACCATCATTGAAATGCCTCAAGCGATGCAACAAACACAAGCGCCCACCTTGCTGGTTTTGCGCCATGGGGGATTATTTAAAAAAGCTGAAACGGTGATGGTTAATTATCGGGTACAAAACAATCGATTTATTGTGGACACCGTTTTTGATAAAGCCATTTTGATTGCTGGTGTTGGCCGAAATCAAGAAAAAATCACCATCACCAGGAGAAAATAATGAGACTCAAACTACCCTTTATCCTGCTGCTTGCTTTTAATCTTTTAGGATGTGCCACAGTCCAACAAGGGAGCTTTACACCAACTCCAGTGACCCTAAATAAAGCAATAACTAAAGATTGCATCAATCGTTTGCTTGCTCTTTATCCTCCGGCCCGAACCCGGTTTCAGTTCAAACAGTCCGTTAAAGACTCTTTTGGTGTGTCGCTCATTGAAGGCTTACGACAAAAAGGCTACAGCATCAATGAATCATCAAGTCATGGGGCAAGCACTCAAGGATCACAAAATGTGGCTTTGTACTACGTAGTCGATGAGCCCATCAAAGGAGCTTTATATCGAGCCACCCTCATAGTGGGGCAACAGTCTCTTAGCCGCGCTTATAAAATTAAAAACGGCACATTGACCCCTTTAGGGTTATGGGTTCGAAAGGAGTAAAACACCATGAAAAAAAATGATGATCTGATGTTACCTAATGCATCCCCTGGAACTTTAAACCAAAACGGGGTGCGTCGAGTCAATAATCTTCCTCTAATCCTTGTTATCGCAGCTTTTGCACTGTTTGTACTCATCATTGCCTTCGTCGCCATGAAGCGCGCCAATCAACAACACCCAACAAAGCAAGATCCCATTCCTGTAGAGCGCCATATGGATTCTTCATTAATGGCAGCTGAGATTGTAGCAGGGCGTGCAGGAGGCATTATTATGCCCGCCCAACCGATTGAGAAGGTGAATACCAGCCTGGCACTGCCTGTGGCCTTAGTCGATAATCCAGATAACCCACCCGTTATCCGTAATAAACCTCCTATTTTACGTCCAAAAACGATACGTTCTGGTGAGCTGACCTCACCCGATCTCGATCGCATCAAGATGGCAAAGATGGAACAATTTGAGGATGCGGTAAAAGCAAAAATGAGCATCCCACTGCCTAATCAACTGAGCACTGCATCAACGTTCAAAACGCAACATGCAGGGGATGATGCCCAGTCAAAACTGGCAGCCCTTAAACGTCAAATGGAACTTCTTAATTCAGGAGATCCTACTGCTTCATATCAAGCACGATTACAGCAAATACGCGCTGCTATGGGAGGCCATGAGGGGGATGCGGGGATGCATCTGATTCAAAACCCATCGCAAAATTCAGGCGATCTTTCCGACCGATGGGAGCTTCACTCTACAGTGGAGGCACCGAGTACACCTTTTGTTTTGAGAGCAGGGGCTGTGATTCCCGGAATAATGATTAGTGGTGTCAAACCTGATTTACCGGGGCAAATCATTGGTCAAGTCTCGCAAAATGTCTATGACACTGCCACTGGTAAATACCTATTGTTCCCGCAAGGAACACGCCTCATAGGGATGTATTCAAATGAAGTGTCCTATGGGCAAAGCTCCGTGTTGATTGCCTGGCAGCGCTTGATTTTTCCTGATGGCAAAGCATTAGATATAGGTTCCATGCCGGGTGGCGATAGCGCAGGTTATGCAGGATTTCATGACCAGGTAAATAACCATTACGTGCGTTTGTTTGGCTCGGCTTTACTCATGTCAGGTGTTGTTGCTGGCATCACCTACAGCCAAAACCCAACACAGACGGGGGCCTTTGGCCAACCCGCTCAACCCACTGCAGGCTCTGTGATGAGTGCCGCATTAGGCCAGGAATTAGGGCAGGTTACATCCCAAATGATCGCGAAAAACTTAAATATAGCGCCAAGCCTTAAGATTCGTCCAGGCTATGAATTTAATGTCATCGTGGTCAAAGACATGACCTTCACCAAACCTTATCAATCTTTTGATTATTAGCATTAAGGGGATAGCACCATGTTGATTCAAAAAATAGTCTCTTTAACGGTTAGGACATCAGTTACCGCGATCATCCTGGTTCAAGCGGTCTATGCGAATTTACCAGTCATTGATTTTACTAATTTACTTGAAAGCGTGACTCAGACATCACAACAACTTCAACAATATAAAACGCAATTAAGCCAATATGAAAACATGTTAGAAAATACTAAAAATCTGGATAAATTCACCTGGGATGAAGCCACCAACACCATGGATAACCTAGTCAACTCCATAGATACGCTGAACTATTACAAACAACAAGCAGGCGGCATGAATGAATATTTATCCCGATACCAGGACGAGAACCATTACCGAAACATGCCTTGTTTTAACGGAGGACAATGCAGTGAAGCAGAGCTTAATGCGTTGGCCCAACAAGAAGCAAATGCCTCAGAAGCTCAAAAGCGAGCCAATGACGCCATGTTACGAGGGATTGAACAACAAGAAATAGCTATGAAATCGGATGCACGTCAATTGACTCGTTTACAAGAACAAGCACAAGGTGCTTCGGGGCAAATGGCAGCCCTTCAAGCGGCAAACCAATTGGCAAGCGCTGAAACCAACCAACTACTGCAAATTAGAGGATTAATGGTGGCAGCACAAAATGCAGAAGCAACACGCCTTGCGGCCATCGCAGATAAAGAAGCGATACAGGCTGCAGGAGATGAGCGCTTCCGCCAAGGGAGTTTTAAAAAAAGTTCAGGAAAAACCTGGTAATTCACTGACATTCAAAAGGAGCATAAACATGAATCAATCACACTTAATGGCGTTGTTACTGGTAGGACTACTCACAAGCTGCGACCAACCACCAAAACCTGCAACCGAACTAACGTGCAAGGACTCTCCAACAGGGCGTTCTAAAGCCGAGCAAACCCTAATAGCAGATGCGTGTTTTCGCCAGGGGAGTTTTAAAAAAAGTTCTGGGATGGAGTGGTAAGAGCATGAAGAAATTTTTTGCATCCAGTGTATTCATCTGTTTTTTGACGCTGATGTGTCACTCAGCAGATGCAGGATCTCTTGGAATAAACAATGCCGATCTCCTAGACAGCATTCTTGTACGTTTTGCAAATACTGCATCAGGGTGGGGAAAGCGACTGGTTGAATTGGGCACCTGGTTATTTTGGGGATTAACCTTAATCAGTATGGTATGGACTTACGGGTTAATGGCTTTAAAAAAAGCGGATATTGGCGAATTTCTTGCTGAAACCGTACGCTTTTTTGCAACCACGGGTTTTTTCTTGTGGATTCTAAGAAATGGTCCTGCGATTGCAACGGCCATTATGGATTCGTGTCGAATGATGGCATCACAAGCCTCTGGACTTAATAAAGTGGTCTCCCCTTCAGGAATTATTGACATAGGTTTTGATATTGCATCCAAGGTAGTTGATAAATCATCCATTTGGTCTCCCGCCACATCCACTGTGGGCTTATTAATTGCCACCGTGATTCTTATCGTGCTGGCCTTAGTCAGTATCAATTTATTAATCATCCTGATTACCGGATGGATTCTGGCCTATGGTGGGGTGTTTTTATTAGGTTTTGGTGGTGGTCGTTGGACTCAGGACATTGCGATTAGTTATTACAAGATGGTTTTAGGCGTAGGTGTAGAGATGTTTGCCATGGTTCTTTTAGTCGGAATTGGCAAGTCCTTTATCGATCAATATTACGCTGCCATGGGTAATGACATGGCCTTTAAAGAACTGCTGGTGATGTTAGTCGTGGCCATCATTCTCTTACTACTTATGGATAAAATCCCGTCTAAATTAGCCGCCATTGTAAGCGGTGGAGGAGGCGGTGGCGGCGGTATGGGTGGGTTTGGACTTGGGGCAGCCCTTGGTGCTGCTGGTATGGCCGGAGCCATGGCGTCCGGTGCTGCAACTTCGGCAATGGGTGCGGCTACAAGCGCTGCAGGAGGAGGATCTGCCCTAAAAGCAGCGTTTCAAGCCGCTCAAAGCACTATGGCAGACAGTTCATCAGGAGGCGGTAGTTCCTCAGGACTTTCAGGTGGGAGCCTGGCAAGCGCCATGGGAGGTGCCAGTCGAATGGCAGCGCTTATGGGATCTCAATTAGCATCAGGGGCAGCTCAAACGGTCAAAGATAAATTCGATTCCATGAAAGAGTCCGCTTGCGCCCGGATTTCTGAAACCTTTGGTGGACAGGTCGCACAATCCATCAATGACATGAACGATAGCGGCTCAGGTGGAGAGAACACGGTTCAAATGCCAAAAGATGCCAGTAATGACAGCGCTCCTGATTTTAGTGGCGACAGTCTAGGTGCAGGTACCGTGGTGAGCATAGCCAGTCAGAATGAAGAAGTAGCTCATTTTGTCAATCAATCTCCACGTATTGATGCGGGGGATGAATGATAGCGATTGATTTACCTCCACAGATTGAAGAGCGCGTGGTGTGCTCCATTATGGCTGCCGTGAAATATGAAGTGCCTGCGAACATCGTTCTGGCTGTTGCTGAAAAAGAAGGGGGAACGCCGAAACAGTGGGTTAAAAACAGCAATGGGACCTTTGATGTCGGCTCCATGCAATTTAATACCACCTACCTTAAAGATTTAAAAAAGTACGGCATTACCGCGGACGACGTCGCACAACCAGGCTGTTATTCCTTTGATTTAGCCGCTTGGCGCTTGCGTGGGCATTTGCGTCATGACTCTCAAGACTTATGGACCCGGGCTGCCAACTATCATTCCAGAACCCCTAAATACAACCAGATTTATAGGGAAGATTTAATTAAAAAAGCAGCCAAATGGGGGCACTGGTTAGAGTTGCGTTTTCCAACCTATGGCGTGACCCAACCGGGTAGTGCACCACTACGAGCCATTCATACCAGCATAGCGGTACCGCAACCGCTGAATAAACCAACTAAAAGTGAGACGGTTTACGTCAATCGTAACGCACTAAAGGCATTAGATGCCTTTTATACATCAAACCCGATGCGAGGTTTTTCATGAGACAACACAGCCAGTATAAAAGTGGTCCAGAAGGTAGGAATCACCAAGCACGACACAGCAAATCAATACCCTTATTAGCAATCGCCTCCCTTGCGACTGGCCTTCAAGCTGCCACTCAATACCTTGCATCTCTTTTTGATTATCAAGACGCTTTAGGTGCTTCATGGAACCATGTCTATCTACCCTGGTCAATTGTTACCTGGTGGCAACAAGGATATGTACTTTATCCCCAGCAGTTCACGACTGCTGGAAGTCTGGGTGCCATGCTCACAGCGGTTGGCTTAATAGGGTGTGCCATGTTGATGCGGGTGGCGCAAAACTCATCAACAATCAATGCACATTTGCATGGCTCAGCCCGGTGGGCCAATCGAAAGGACATTATTGAATCAGGTCTTTTAGGTTCTGATGAAGGGGTATACGTAGGAGCCTGGGAAGATAAAAACGGTCAGCTCCACTATTTACGCCATAATGGGCCTGAGCACATTTTGACTTATGCCCCGACTCGTTCAGGAAAAGGGTTGGGGTTAGTTTTGCCTACTTTATTGTCCTGGCCTCACAGCGCACTCATTACCGATTTAAAAGGGGAGCTTTGGGCAATGACTGCAGGATGGCGAAAAAACCATGCGAACAATAAAGTCATTCGCTTTGAGCCAGCTTCTTTAAAGGGTTCTGCCCGCTGGAATCCTCTGGATGAAATTCGAATTGGGACAGAATATGAAGTGGGTGATGTCCAAAATTTAGCAACGTTGATTGTTGATCCTGATGGCAAAGGCCTTGAGTCTCATTGGCAAAAAACCTCTCAAGCCTTATTAGTTGGCCTCATTCTTCATGCCTTATACAAACTAAAAAATGAGGCAATTCCTGCACATTTCCCAAACATCGACCGCATGTTGGCGGATACCCATCTCAGCGTTTCAGATTTATTGAAAGAAATGACGCAATATCCCCATCAAAATAACGTCACTCACCCCGTCATTCATGCAGCCGCTAGAGACATGATTGACCGGCCCGAAGAAGAAGCCGGCTCAGTATTATCCACCTTAAAATCCTATCTGTCGCTTTATCGCGATCCGGTTGTTGCACGAAATGTTAGCGCATCTGATTTTGGCATCAAAGACTTAATGAACCATGACCAACCTGTAAGCCTTTATATTGTCACCCAACCAAACGATAAGGCACGTTTGCAGCCGCTAGTTCGCGTACTCATCAATATGAGCGTGCGTTTACTGGCAGATAAAATGGAGTTTGAGCGCTTCCTTCCTGAAACCTCATTCTGGCAACGATTTTTAGTGCGCTGTACTCTGCGTCCTGAACCATCACACACGGTGCGTACCAAAAAAACCTACAAACACCGACTCTTAGGCATGATTGATGAATTTCCAAGCCTTGGAAAACTCGATATTCTGCAAGAGTCTCTTGCCTTTGTTGCAGGCTACGGCATTAAATTTTATCTGATTTGCCAGGACATTAATCAACTCAAAAGCCGTGAGAGGGGTTATGGTCCTGATGAAACCATTACCTCTAACTGCCACATTCAAAATGCATTTCCTCCTAACCGCCTTGAAACTGCAGAGCATCTATCAAAACTCACGGGACTTACAACCGTGATTAAAGAGCAAATCACCACCAGCGGCCGACGTGCGGGACTTATGTTAAGTCAAGTATCACGCACTATTGCCGAAGTACAACGTCCATTATTAACTGCCGATGAATGTTTACGCCTTCCTGGACCTAAAAAAAATTCAATGGGTCTGATTGAGCAGGCGGGGGACATGGTGGTTTATATGGCCGGATTTCCTATGATTTATGGTAAGCAGCCTTTGTACTTTAAAGATCCTGTTTTTACTGCTCGCGCAGCCCTTGCCCCTCCCGCAATAAGCGATACCTTGCGTCAGAGTCTTAGTACAAATGAGGAAATTCATTTATGAAACGACTGGCAAAAAAAGCAAGCATGATGGTGGCCATCGCAAGCTTAAGCTTCATTTTTTTAACTGGACTTCTTACTATCAGTGGCGCTCGGTTTAATACCTCCAGAAGTATTCCACTAGGCCTTTATTGGATAACCAAACACCCCATTCAAAAAGGAGAGTACGTTCTATTTTGTCCACCACAAAAAACCATCTTCCAAAAAGCATTAAAACGGGGATATATCCATTCTGGTTTTTGTTCTGGTGGCTTTGGTTACATGATGAAACGTGTTCTAGCTTCGAACAATGATGTCGTATCCATCAATCCATGGGGTGTCTGGGTTAACAATCGGTTCGTAGAACATAGTGTTCCGTATCCAACAGATGAACAGGGGCGACCATTGCCCGAACTGACTCTGCGCCAAGTCCCATTAAAAAATTCTGAATTACTGCTGATGACCGACCAAAGCGATCTGTCCTTTGATGCGCGGTATTTTGGCCTCATAAAGCGTTCTCAGGTTAAGGCGGTTATTAAACCCATCCTCACTTGGGGATCTACTTCTTAAAAAGGAACAAACCATGCGTTTATTTATTGCAGAAAAACCATCCGTGGCTAGTGCGCTAGCCCAAGAGCTTGGAGTAACGGGTAAAGGGGAGGGCTATATTGAATGTGGCACTGATAAAATCACCTGGTGTTTTGGCCACATGCTGGAATGTGCTGAGCCTGATGAGTACACCGCCAATAACGTTCCAAGGCATCCTAAAACCGATAAAAAAATATGGCGAGTTGATGAACTGCCCATCATCCCAGCAACCTGGATTATAAAACCAAAAGATGAGGCCAAAAAACAACTTAAAATCATTGGGCAATTGCTCAAAGAGGCACAGCTCATTGTTAATGCTGGAGACTCCGACAGGGAAGGGCAGCTCTTGATTGATGAAATCTTAGAATACTTCAATAACCAAAAGCCTGTAGTTCGTTTTTGGGTGTCTGCTCATGATTCCATCTCCTTGCAACGCGGATTCGCGTCCATGAAAGACAATGCACACTATAAAGGATTAAGGCTTGCCGCACTCAGTCGAAGCCGTGCGGATTGGTTAATTGGCATGAATTTAAGTCGTGCTTATACCTTAAGTGCTCAGCGTGGCGGGTGTAATACTTTACTGACGGTGGGACGCGTACAAACACCGACCCTGGCCTTGGTTGTTGCCAGGGACCGAGAAATTGAGGCCTTTAAATCAAAGGATTATCATACCATCAAGGCTGCGTTCCAGGTTGAAAACCATGCCTTTTTAGCGACCTTTCATGCAGATGAACATCAGCAAGGTTTAGATTCTGAAGGTCGTTTGATTGATCCTGATATTGCCAATCAAATCCTTAGTCAAGTGACAGGATACTCGGGATTAATTACCCAATACACCAAAGAACCTTCGATGAAAAACCATCCCCGCGCTTACTCTCTATCCGATATTACCCTAAGTGCCTCCCAAAAATGGGGCTATACAGCTTCTGAAGTACTTGATGCCTGCCAATCCTTATATGAGACGCACAAACTCACAAGCTACCCTAGAACCGATTGTGGGTTTTTACCCGAATCCCAACTCAATGATGCACCAAAGATTTTAGAGGCTCTAAAACAGGTTAATCCTGAGTTGACTGCGCTTATTGAACGGTGTGATACGTCCATTAAATCAAACACCTGGGATGACAGCAAAGTAGGGGCGCATTATGGAATTATCCCAACTCAGCATCTGGGCAACAGCTCCAGATTAAATGAAAAAGAACGAGTTGTTTATGATTTAATTGTCCGTGCCTATCTTGCCCAATTCTACCCCGTGCACGAATACCTGAGCACCACAGTTCACATTGAAGTGAATGGCATGACCTTTAAAACCTCTGGAACAACCATTATTCATAACGGCTGGCGAGATGTGTATGCCGTTGTAGATGAAGAAGAAACCGTCGGGACTAATGAACAGCAAAACCTGCCTGCAATGAGGGTAAATGAGGCTGTGACATGCTTAAAAGCCACCCGAATCGATGCCAAAACCAAGCCACCAGGTCGATTCACTGAAGGGACCCTGCAACGAGCGATGGAAAACATCCATAGATATATCGTAGGAGAAGAACATAAAAAAATGCTCAAAGAGGGTGATGGAATTGGCACATCAGCAACTCGTGCATCCATTATTTCAGAATTAAAACGTCGTGATTTTTTGGAAACAAAAGGGCGAACTATTATCAGTACTTCATTAGGAAAAAGCATCATTGATGCACTTCCCGAAGTGGTCAAAAGCCCAATTCTAACCGCCATTAATGAGCGCATTTTAAAAGACATGGAAGAGGATGAAACCCTCTCTATGGGATTCATTGAAAGGCAAACCCTGTTTGTAAGGGAATGGGTAAAAAAAGCGAATGGTACAGCCATTCACATTGCAGGAACTAAAAACGCGCTGACCATTTCCAATCAATACAGCTGCTCAGTGTGTGGCAAAGGACTTGTTCGACGCCCTGGGAAAAAAGGATTTTGGTGGTCCTGTAGCGCTTATCCGCAATGCAAAGAGAGCTATCCCGATGCAAAAGGAAAACCCGCTTACACCCCTAAAAAATCAAGATAAACAAGAGGAACACTTCATGAAAAAACACTTATTTCTTTTAAATATTTGGTTTGGTTTATTGGCTTACAGCACTGTTGCCACATCAAGTCCTGCTTCCACAGAATATGTAAACAGCAAAATTAAAGAAGCTGTTGATACGATTCTCATCCAAGTGGCTAAGGAAAGCCAAAAAACGGAGTCTAAAATCAATGCGATTCCAGTGGTCACGCTCCACGAGGTAGGGGAGTCCTATCAAGGGGGGATTGTTTTTTGGGTTGATGAAACCCGACAACACGGGCTAATCGTTTCCAAAATCGATGCAAATCAAGGTGTCGGTATGTCATGGCAAAATGGAGAAAGTGGCGACAAAACAACGAATGCTCTTGGCAACGGAGTTTATGCAGGTCTATCCAACACCCACTTAATTGTGAGTCAACAAACCATTGACGATCAGGAAGGGCGTTTTGCAGCATTGATCGCTCAAAGTTTTTCTGTCCTATCCGATGGGGTTTCTGCGTGCGCTGAGAATGAATTATGTTATGGCAACTGGTATTTGCCCTCATTAAACGAATTACATCTTCTAAGAGCCAATCTTTATGACAAAGGGCTTGGAAATTTTTCACCCAATCTTTATTGGTCCTCAACGGAAGCAAGCGTCAACCAATCGTTCGCTTTAGATTGGATCACTGGTGAATCCAGTTCTCTTGATAAATCAAGTACTGAGCCTAAGGTTCGCCCCATTCATTCTTTTTAATTTTAATGAGGAAATCATGAACAAATCAATTCTTACCATAATGTTATTAACCAGTCTAAATGCCCATGCCAGTCACACCGGACTTTGGCGAGCAATAGGTGCATTAGGCGGGCAAATATCGGCCCTTCAAGCTCAAGTCAACCAGCTTCCACAACCCATTCATTATCAGGCAGGTCCAGGAATTGAAATTCAAGGTGCTGTAATCACTGCCAAATTATCCAATCAGCACCATATTGGCGAAGAATATCGCGGCGGTATTGTTTTTTATGTCGATGAAACAGGCCAACACGGATTGATTGCCAGCAAAAGAGATGTTCTAAGCGATGGAGTGCAATGGCGAAATGGGCCCTCAGGAAACAAAGTAACCAATGCACGAGCAGATGGAATAGGCGCTGGAGAAACCAATACACGAGTCATTATTGCAGAGCAAACGATTGATAATCAAAAAGGAACGTTTGCAGCCCTAAAAGCCGTATCCTTTCAAGTTCTAAGTGATGGAATAACGCCCTGCCAGACCCCAATTGCCAATGACAGCATGTGCTATGGCGGATGGTATTTGCCAGGTGCTTTTGAATTACAACTCATGCACACCCATTTACAAGAGGCCAACCTGTCCTCCTTTGCGCCAGACCTATATTGGAGTTCAACAGAAGCAAGTGCGTCCAAAGCCTGGCTCATTAATTTTTCGACCGGAGAATTGGTTGCAAGTGACAAATCCAACACGAATGCTCGGGTTCGCGCTATATCCCATTTTTAATAAATGAAACTAAAAAGGATAAAAAAAATGAAAAAAATACATCTGTTGTTTGCCTTGTTGTGTGTTTATCTGCATCCATCCTATGCGTGTTCAGATTGTGACATGCCCTTAAGTTGGGGGTTTTCTGGTAGCTTGGGCCTCACTCATTATGATTCTGTATATAACAATGATGGACAAAGCGTCATGGGAAGATTGAGCTTGAATACCCAATACAATCTGTCTAGTTTTTTTGCTCTTGGAATAGACGCAGGAATACAAAATGGCAATACCATGCGTTTGGATATTCCTAAATCAACCCTGGATGAATTAGGAGGCGAGCCAGTCAGCATCCTTGTTAAACCGATGATAGATATTCTGGTAACAGCACAAATTACTCCTTTTGAAGACGAGCGAATATTTGGTTTTCTCAAAGGAGGAGTGGCCTATCGACAAGCTCAAGTCGATAGAAATGAAGTCAATGATTTATCTCAAATCAGTCCAGAGCTTCAAGCAGGAATAGGCTATAAATTAAACGACAATTTAACCCTACATATAGAGTATCAACAGGTATTTGGAGGCAATCCCGACTATCAGGTGGATTCTTTAACCGAAACGGCGCGTATCACTAATATTCCTACGCAACAAGCAGTATTACTTGGACTTTCAATCCTTATTTAATCCGTAAAAATGAATTAGAGCGTTTCAAAACTAACGGCAAATCACTAATCAAAGGAGTTAACTCATGAACCCGAAAACCCAAACACCAAATGGCCGTAATTTAAACGTGAAAGCCAATGAAACTCAAGTGTTGTCTGAAAAGCTGCTTGATGCACTCACCCCAGGGCTGCAAGTGGAATTTGATCCTGATGAAGCGATGAAAGCTGGCGCCTTCATTGAGGACGCATTAACTGAAGCGGATGCCAAAGACAGCTGTTTTGATGAAATGGATATCATCAATGCAGGTACTAAAGACATAAACATGATTGGGAAGGATCAACAATGAATAAAAAACCGTTTCATGAAGTGATCGCTGAACGATTAATTCAGCAGTTAAAGCAAGGAACAGCTCCATGGCAAAGACCATGGGAACCAGGTGCTCCCAATGCGTTTATACCGATGAACCCAATCACCGGAACACGTTATAAAGGAATAAATGCCATTGCACTAATGGCCCAGGATTATCGCGATCCGCGTTGGATGACCTACAAACAAGCAGAAGAGGCTCAAGCGCAAGTGCGAAAAGGCGAAAAAGGTTCTGCTATTCAATATTGGAAATTTACCGAAGAACAGATCAAAATGGATGAGCAAGGTAAACCAATACTGGATCCTCATGGTAAGCCCGTTAAAATTGAAATTCGTCTTGAACGTCCACGAGTATTCTATGCAACTGTGTTTAATGCGGAACAAATTGATGGCTTGCCTCCTCTCACTCAAAAAGAACGCATCTGGAATTCTATTGAGCGAGCTGAAAACATCCTCAGTGCATCAGGAGCGAGTATTTTCCATGGAGAGAATAATCGAGCCTTTTATAGGCCTTCTACTGATAGCATTCATCTGCCTGACAAAAGCCAATTTTTAAGTGCGGATAATTACTATGCCACAGCGTTACATGAGCTCAGTCATTGGACAGGCCATTCGTCACGGATGGACCGAGATTTGATTCATCCCTTTGGAAGTGATGGCTATGCCAAAGAAGAACTGAGGGCTGAAATAACCAGTATGATTTTAGGAGATGAATTGGGCATCGGACACGATCCAGGACAGCATGCAAGCTATGTTGGTTCCTGGATTAAAGTATTACATGACGATCCATTGGAGCTGTTTCGTGCTGCTGCAGAGGCTGAAAAAATGCAACAATTCATTCTATCTTTCGAACTAAAACAAGAACAAGTACAAAATACCAATCACCCTTTTCCAAACGAGCTGGAAAACAAAATGACATTGGCAAATGAAGTAGAACCTGTAAATCATGATAATCATTTAAATGAAAATCCACCCACCTTAGACGATGAGATTGCCACGCTCAATAAAGCTCAAAGTCAACTCCAAACCCAAGCCCCAACCAACCAAACTCCAGTCACCAATAAGTCTGCAGAGATTGAAAAACTATGGCTCGATATTCCCTTTAAACAAAAAGAAGTAGCTAAAGAACTGGCGGGTGTTCTTCCCGATGGCAAAAAAGCCATTGCATGGGATAAAGAACACTCTCGCTGGTTTGCTCACCCTGGTGCTAATTTAGAACTCTTAAAACCTTGGATTATCAGCCCACAGCGTGATACTGGCTCTAAAGCTCAAGATATCGAGCCATCACAAATCGCCACTGAAAAAACATGGCTTGCTGTACCATACGAGCAAAGAGAAGCGGTCAAACATATTGCAGGAAGGCTTGAGGACGGTAAAAAGGCAGTAGAGTGGGATAAGGCCGCAAAATGCTGGTTTGCACACATTGGCACCAATTTAGAACCTTTAAAACCCTGGATTTTAAACACGAACCTAGAACGGCAACAGCCTGCCTTAACACCTGAGCAGGAATTTTCCGATATATTGAAAAGTATCGGCAGTATTGTTACAGGCGAACATCCTATTATGGATGGAAAAAAACATCGAATCAGCGTTGAAGGGGATAAAAAAGGTGAAAAGTCAGGGTTTTATGTGGGGCATCTTGATGGTCATCCTGCGGGTTATGTTAAAAATAACCGCACGGGTATTGAGACAAAATGGAAAAGTAAGGGCTACTCCTTAACTGATGAAGAGCGGGCCACATTGCATGCACTTGCAGCCACAAAAATTAAAGAACGGGCTGAGGAACAAAGGCAAGACCAGGAAGAAGCGGCCAAACGAGTAAGCAAACAATTATCCGATTTAGTACTCATAACAACCCCAACGCCTTATTTACAGACCAAAAAAATCGAACCCCATTCTGAAATATTCACAGATGTTAACGGACAAACGACTTATATTCCTGCAACCGATGCAAGTGGCAAACTATGGACTATGCAATACATTAAAGAAGATGGGACCAAACGATTTGCTAAAAACTCTCGCAAGGAAGGATGCTTTCATGCTTTGGGCGGGCTTAACGCATTAGCCGAAGCTCCTGCCCTTGTAATCGCAGAAGGGTTTGCTACTGCTGCAAGCATCTCTCAAGAACTTGGGTTTGCTACAATTTCGGCCTTTGATGCAGGAAACTTAGAGCCAGTAGCGAGGGCTTTGCAAGAACAATTTCCTGATAAACCCATTATTATTATGGGGGATGATGATAAGCATCTTGAAATAAATCAAGGAATTAATCCAGGGAGAAGCAAAGCGCTTGACGCTGCAAAGGCCGTTAATGGCATTGCCTTGTTTCCAATTTTTGCACCTGGTGAACAGGCAGGAGATCCAAAGTCATTTAGCGACTTTAACGATTTGGCATCCAAAAGTGTATTGGGCTCTGAGGGAGTAAAACGCCAGATTAAACCTATTGTCGATAAAATAATTCAAAAAAATCAAACCCCTATTATAGAACAGAAAGAAATCAAAATAACCAGGAAATTTTAAGAGCAACTCATCAATTTAAAAGATTATAAGGAAGGTAAATTAACTAAAAATAAAAAATTTAAATGGTTAGGTGCAAAAATTTATGGATAATCTCTATTTTTATTTAATTCCCTACATAATAAAGGAGTACGATGGATGAATAAATTTTTAATGTGTTCGATGCTTATTATTAGTTCTGCTTTTTCGAACGCATCAAACATTGGATGGCTAGACTTTAGCAATGTATCCGAGACAAGAAAGCATTTTAAAGAAGAAACATTAACCATTCTTCATGCCTGCAAGAACAAAGAGTCTTATAGAAAGATCAAGAATTTTGGAGCGATAGAGTATATTGTAAAAGCCTGCTCTGTGTCTAAAAAATTCCCAATTGCTTCTGATGAAAAAAAAATATGTGACTTCATTGCAGAGGAGAGTTTAGAACGTATGAAACTTATATGCTCTAAAAATAGTGTTGAAAAAAAATACAGCGAGGAAGACTTAGCTCCATATTTTAACAAATTCTTAAATCAAGCACCCAAATGTTTCGATCAATATTCTTGTTTTGAACAATTTATCCAGGAATTTTCTCTAGAACATGCCGAAGAATTTGATTGCTCATCAAAATTTAGGTTGTCTTATGATCTAATGTGTAAACTTGAAAACCCAGAAAGGACTTGATTGAAAATCATAGAATTTTAGGTGATTCAAATTCATAGTAACAAACTATGATAAATGGTATTTTTTAAAATTGAACCAATAAGACATACAATATCCAAATAAAATGACTATTTATGACGCTATTGTGTGCTATAATAAAAATGACTATTTATGACGATTTGATGACTAAGATATGAACATAAAAAAACATTACAACAACACTTTCCGTGATGCTTTAAGACATAAAATTAAACACATCACTAATCATGTTTTTTCGCGGAGTGATTTAACACAAGATCATTCCAATAAAGAGCAACTGAAATTGAATCGGGCGCTGCGAGTCCTTATGGATGAAGGTGTAATCATTAAAATTGCACATGGCCTATTTGCCAAAGCCGAGCCTATGACTTTTCCTGACAAGAAAATAAAAGCAGTACTCACCGAACCATTTGAAGCTATAGCTACAGAAGCTTTAGACAAACTCGGAGTTAAATGGGAGCTTGGAAGAGCTATTCGCGATTATAATGAAGGCAGAACCACACAGATCCCTGCGATTTTTAGCGTTCGATTGAAAAGTCGTTACCGTGGCTCTGTCTCAGCTGAAGGTCGAAAGCTGAATTTTGAAGGGGGAATTAATGCCAGGTGAGTTAAATGAACAGCAAATTCGTCAAACGGCGATTTTATTAGGCTTGCCCTCAGAATTTATACGTAAGGATTACTTTGTAACTAAAGCAATTCGTTTACTGGTAGACATACAGAATGATTATTTTGGATTGGTTTTCCAAGGTGGCACGAGTCTTTCTAAGGGTTATGGGATAATTAGTAGGTTATCTGAGGACATTGATTTTCGTGTCGTCTCTAAACCGGCTTGCTCAAGCTTAGGCAAAGATGCAAAAAGGCGTGAACTTCGCTCATATCGACATGCTTTAGTTGGAGCGTTAGTTGATGCTGATTTTGATGTTAAGCCTCATGATGTCCAAGTTTTTTATGAAGGGCGGTACATGAGTATACGTGCATCATTTGATGGCTCTCAAGGAATTTCCTACTTAAGGCCACATATCGCAATAGATTGTTTTCTCGGCACGCTTGAGTTAAACCCGGAAATAAAAAATATTTCTTCAATGGTTAAGGTCACTCTCGGTAATACAGAAAGTAACCATGACTATTTTCCTGTAGCCTGCGTCAATTTGAATGAAACCGCTGCCGAAAAATGGGTGGCTCTGTCACGCAGGATTGTAGACGCCAATAAAACACCAAGAGACTCAGACAAACACCTGGTTCGACATTTATATGATCTCTATCAGTTACAGCAAAAAGAGTGTCTTTCTAATGATTATTATCAGGTGGTTGAACGGGTTCTGGAAAAAGAACAAGATCAGTTTGGAAGTAGTACAGATGATCTGCGCGCAAAGATAGGAGCAGCATTTCATCATCTTCGTTTTGATAAAAAGTGGGAAGAGCATTGGGACTTTTTTCTGGAGCAGATGGTTTATCAATCAGAAAAACCACGGTTTGAAGAAGCGGTCAGCGTTGTAGAGAATATGCATCCAAACTCATTAGGAACCTTTAACCAACAGAGTCAGTTAGAAGAAAAGCCGGACTTAACCTATGAAGAATTACTTTCCAATCAAATTCAGGAACATCAACGAACAACAACTGCAATTGAAAATAAGGTGAAACAAGAAAGAATACCCAAAAAGAAGTCGATTAAAAGATAAATGAGATAAGGGGTTCATTTATAAAGCCCTATTTATTTGAACGTAGGGATGGGTTCATGCAGCGTACTTTATAGGATCAAATAACTCCAGCGGTAATTATAAATTAGCCATTTGGTTACGTAGAAACGTCACTCTTAAGAATGTACAGCTCTGCATAGAGCATCATCATATTCCCAATCACCCTAGTCTATTGTTTACCACACCCCTAATTCAAATTTGATTTGTTACCTAAATTAGGGTACAATTATAGAAAAATAAGATAATTGCAATGAATACTTGTAAAGTCACCATTAGTGAACAGGCAAAAAAGGACTTAAAAAAAGTACCTCAGTATATTGCCATTAAGTTGTATCAATGGGTTGAATCAGTATCTCATGATGGGTTATTAGAAGTTAGAAAAATTTCTGGCTACCACGATGAGCCATTACAGGGTAAAAGAAAGGGACAGCGTTCTATTCGATTAAATAAGGCTTATCGGGCTATTTATGAATTAAAGACTAATGGGCAAATGGAGCTTGTTGAAGTGATGGGGGTAAATAAACATGATTACTAACGAAAACAAAGAAGCACTTGCTTATCTGGAATCCCTAATAGGCAAAAAACCGACTCTTGGAGATCATTTATTGGCAATTCGTCAGGGTGAAGAAATGACGCAAGCCGCTTTTGCCAAACAACTAGGGGTTTCTCGTCATTATTTATGTGACATCGAGCATAATCGCCGCTATGTAAGTCCTAAGGCTGCTGCTGAATTTGCTGATAAACTAGGATATTCAAGCAAACAGTTTGTGCGTTTGTGCTTGCAAGACATGCTTAATCGAGAAGGCTTAGATTTATTGGTTGACATTCAAAGTGCGGCTTAAATAAGAACATTTAGTAAGTTACTAATAACAGGGGGTTCTATAATAGAGCCCCTTGCGGTTGAAAGAAGAAATGGATTTAAATTGCACTCTTTAGGCCAAAATAAATGATTAATTCAATCAAATGGATTCGTGGTTTTTTTCTGAAAAGCTGAATATTATCTTCTTCAAGAAGAAATACCCGTTATATAAAGCAAAATACACCCAATACATCCAAGCCAAATCAATCCATGAGGCGCCTTTGGGGCTGTTCTCAATCATCTTATATAGTGGGAATTTCTGTTCTATTCCAAACAGAATTATTGTAAGAAACACACCCACCATTGGAGAAAAAATCGATTTGAAAGGTTGTTTTTTATTCATAAAATTCAGTCCCTATAATAATTTTCACAGATTAACCTACATTATCTGTTGCGCCCTCTTGATGCAATGGTGCCTCTTGCGGTTAACTTGACCATCTCACCAACAGACAACCTCTTCATTCGATGAGCTGTGTCCGAATCAATGGGCAATACCACAATGACATTATCTCGCTTTAAAAGAGCCAACAGTTCACCATCGATTTGACGAATCCCTGCAAACTGCATAAGCCCCTCATCATTTTTATTATACCGTCTATGCTTAGGAATGTCGGCTATTTTTTGACGCTTTAATTCACGCTCAGCAATGTATTTGTCTGCAGCATCCGAAATAAAATTTACTGCTCCTGGCCTAGATACATTCCGTCGCAGCCCGTCATCTGATTGGGTTCTTTGGTGCTCCAGGTGACCAGGTACATGACTCGGCAATAACACTTCACTTCGGTTGGAGAACTGAACCATACCGAGTTGGGACAAGTCTCGCAAACGGTTTTTACTTTCGGGCGGCGGTTGCTGTCCAATGCGCCCAAGGTAGGGCTTGGGTGTCCCGCCAGAACTTGATTTTCTTCTGGTTCTTCTGCTGTCAGGGTTGATGACTCTGATTGATCCAACGTTCTCATTACTGCCTCGATTTGTTCCTCTGCCGTTAAGATCAGATTGTCTTCTTGATTCATGATTATTTTCCTTTGGTTTTGGGTTTTTTATTAACTGTTGACGTTGTAACTCAAGTTGTTCGTTATCAAACCTAAGGTTTAATTTTAACTGTGCTGCAACATTGACGACCTGCTCTTTAAACACATCACTTCCTTTGACAGTAATGCATTCACCATAACGATTCATGGCCATGTGCAAGGCGGTCGCAATTCCTTCTTCGGAAGAACCACGTGACATATTAATCAGCTCTCCGTCATCCCTAATCGCAGAAGTTCCCACGCGATAAATGACGGTTCCTGTTTTAGTAATATTATCGTTTTTTATCTTAAGGTTAGGCTCACCACCTTGCATTCCTTGCCCCGTAACAACATTCCCTTTAAGATTTTGGCGTACTTCACGAGAACGCAGTGCATTAAGCGCATCGGCATCGCCTTCTAGGGCTTTTAATTTCAACCAATCAGCCCAGGTGCTGCGCTGGTATTTAAGATAAATGGATTCACGTTCTTTCGCATACTTCTTTCTTGCTTCTTCAATATTGGATTGAACTGCTTGACTGGTCAGAGCATAAAGAGCTTTCTTGGTAACAGGAGTTCCACGCAATAATTTAATTGCCGCACGCTTTAACCGACCGCCTCGCTTCGCTGATTCGATCAGTTGTTTTTTCCGTGTGCGAGCACGAGAAAGCTCAGAGGCACAATTAAATTTGGCGTGGTTCTGTTCCTCTTGATACCTGGCGTAAAGAATCGAGGTATTTATTTTCATGTGAACAGGTTTAAGTGAATAATGAATACCTTGCTCAATAGAAAGAGTTTCAAGCTGATCTAGCCTATACAAACGATTTTGACTACGCGGTGGTGGATTATTCCCCACTTTTGCAACCCTTGCTTTTTTTGTTATGGGAGGTAAGAATCCTGGATGAGTTGGGGCATTTTTTTCAAAAGACCCCAATGTTTTTTCAAGCTTCGTTTTAGAAAAATCACGAGAGACTGAGCTTGCCTTAACACCAATTCCTAAACCATCCACAATCACTAAACCACTACCACGCACTCGGAGTTCAAGACCGTGTTGCGCCAATACATGATGAAACTGGGACCAATTATTAGCGGCCTTAAGTTGCTCCATACACTCAGATTTAATCCAGTTTAAAAGACTCCCGATACCCGCATGATGCTCCATATCATCCGCTCTATTCTCAGAACCCACCTTATGAGGAATATGATTCACCCGTTGCAGACCATGTTCGATTTCAAGCAAAGTTGCAATCTCACCCAATTTTTTATAGGCAAGATATGGCTCATTCAAGGTATAACGCGTGGGATGGATTTTATTGATGCCCACATGAATATGAAAATTATCGGTATCATAGTGCACCACACTAATTCGTTGATGCTCCCCTAAACCCACGGAAGAACAAACCCTCTGCTCAATATCCTTTAATACGTCAGCTGATGGAATTTCTCCTGCAGGAAAGGAAATTAAAAGATGATAGGTTTTATCACCTTTTGCACGCTGATTAAGTTCTTGCGTTGCCTGTATTTCATGGATTGCCCATTCAATCTCATTGCTCTGGCAATTTGTAATGCGAATTTCGCCAACACGTTCCTGTTTGCCATGCTCATTAGTCATATACTGGATGAGTCCTGCAAAGTTACTTTTCCTAATAACTTTCATTGGAATGTGTCTGACTATCATGTACTAACCCCCTGCAACGCTTTTGGCTATAAACACGTTCATAGCTTGTTCACTACTTCAAGCATGGCTGCCTGGGTTGCTTTGATACGCTCTAATACGACGGTTATTGTTTTGGGCTCAATATGAGCTAGCCGCTCATCATTGGTAAGCCACAACTTGAGCAGACCACCCAAGCGACCTAAATCAGCATTTATTTTAGAAAGTTCGATGATGTGCTGTTGGTCGATGGAACTCTTTATTTCATAACCTAGAGCCAAACGACGAAGATATACAGCGGTGGCCAATCCCGCATGTGCCGCGTTTTCTTTGATTATTTGCTCTTCCTCTGGAAGTACGGGAATTCGAAGCCGTCGGGCGTGTTTTCTGCTGAGTCTTGTTTCGCTGTTGTTCATCGTAATACCTTTTTTCAAGCGTTGTACTGACATTAAAACGGCGGCAGCCGTTAGCCTCGCAAGAGCAAGATTTCCGTTGAGCACCGAAGGTGCGAATAAGGAAGGATGTGAAGTGGATACCCAGATCGCTGGGTGGCCATCTTCACCTATCTTGCCCTGTTTTTTAAATCCATTACGCCAAGAAATAATACCACGGTGCATTCGATTTATCCTTGTTTTTTATAGGAAAAAATTATTTTAGCGTAAGTCATATTAAAAAAGAGGTTTATAGGTTTATAATCGAATTTGAACCGATGTTAGTTGACATGAAATTGACATTTAATTGATTTTATAACAGGTAACTAATTGATATGGGAACATCCTATACAGACCAGCTGGCCAAGTGGGTCAAGGAAAAAAAATCAACACCTCGCAATAAGAATTTGGTGGCATTCTTAGCTGTTCGAGCTGATATAAGAGAAGCGCTTGATGCGGGATATCCAGTTAAAACCGTGTGGGAAAACATGCATGAGTTAAAGCGAATTGAATTTGGTTATGACACCTTTTTGAATTATGTGAATCGCCAAATTCGTCGGCCACAAGCAAATCAACCAACACCTCAAGTTGAACCCGATTCAGTCCAAACATCAAAGGACAATAAATCCAAATTACCAGACGACCACACAAAAAAAACAACGAAACCAGGAACACTGTCAGGCTTTACCTTTAATCCAGTACCCAATGCAGAGGAATTATTTTAATGGCTAAAATTAATATGGTCTTGCAAGGAAAAGGAGGGGTCGGAAAATCCTTCGTAGCATCAACACTGGCACAGTATATGAAAAACGAGGGGGAAGAGCCTCTTTGTATCGATACCGATCCGGTTAACACCACTTTTTCGGGCTATAAAGCACTGAATGTTACCCGACTGCAAATAATGGATAGCGATGAAATTAACTCTCGTCACTTTGATGACCTCATTGAACTGATTGCGCCAACAACCCATGACGTCATAATTGACAATGGAGCAAGCTCCTTCGTACCACTGTCACATTACTTAATCAGCAGCAACATCCCATCACTGTTGGCTGAAATGGGGCATGAGCTGGTAGTTCATACCGTCATTACGGGTGGGCAAGCCATGCAAGACACGGTGAATGGTTTTTCACAACTTGCCAGCCAGTTCCCAGAAAATGCTTTATTTGTAGTTTGGCTAAACTCTTACTGGGGACCAGTGCAACACGAAGGTAAAGACTTCGAACAAATGAAAACCTACAAAGAAAACAAAGAAAAGATTTCCGCAATAATTCATATACCGGCACTTAAAGAAGAGACTTTTGGCCGTGATGTATCCGAAATGCTTCAAGAACGTCTTACTTTTAGCGAAGCCATCGCTTCACCCGCTCGAACTATCATGACAAGGCAACGCCTCAAAATAGTGCGAGACGAACTTTTTAATCAACTAACCAATGCGGTAGTAATGTAATGGCCGATCAATTTGAATCACTCATTAACGAGGTTGCCATCAAACATGGGGTTGTCCTTGGACGAGACGATCCAATTCTTATATTGCAAACCATGAACGCCAAGTTGATGGAAGACAACGCCAAAACACAACAACTCATGCTCCATCAATACAAAGAGGAATTAGAGGGGATCGCTTTACGCTGGGGAAATGAGGCCAAAAAAAAATCGGAGCGTATTTTAAATGCTTCTCTTACCGCAAGCAAAGAAGCGATGGCAAACGTATTAGAGGCAAGTGCTAGAGCCACAGCTTTAACCATACAAAATGATATAGAACAATTGCTATCAAATGCAGGAAAGGCTTTGCAGCGGACAGAAAGAATCGCCTTGATTAACCTTGCTGCATCCGCCCTAACACTTATTGCGGTTGGAGTGGTTGTATTTGGGTTACTCCTGTAAATGGCTATGGAACAGGGGCTCACTAGACTTAAAAATATATTTAATCAATTGTATTCTACAAAATTGAATTAAACAGCAACCGAAACCAATGCCAACCACCACAAAAAATCGATGATAATATAACCAGGAGGAGGCGCTAAAATATAAAAATTCGAGCGATAACTGGATTGAAATGGTTATAGATAAAAGCAGGCAAGCTCGCTTTATTGATGTGGAAAAAATATAATATAAAATAGGAAATAAAATTGCTGTACAAATTGTTAAAATACGAAGTGCAACCATAGTATCCATTTTTTTCTCTCTTTTTATTCAGTCCAAATCAAAGAACATGGCTACGAAAAACCACCAAACCAGGATGTAAAATCTCCTAACACTCGCCCTCCTTTCCATCAGGTAATATAGCATTACACAAACTCGAAACAGAATTTAATTGTTCTCGGGTTATTTTGGCTTGGTATAAATTAGCGCTAGTAAAATTTACACCTTCCAAATTCGCACCGGTAAAATCAGCTGAAGTCAGATTATTATCCGCAAGGTATGCTTCCCTTAAATCTGCATTAGAAAAATTACTGTATGAAAAATCACCAAAATACATTGAAAGTTGGAACCCCTTTAAATTATTGAATTTAGAATGTTGTCGATTGCTTCCAGCCAATCCAAATGTGGTTCGTATTAAATTACTATTGCTTAAGTCTATTGCTCCATCACTTTCTAGGTTAAGTGAAAATAGATTACTTAAATCACAACCAATGCAAATCCCTGTTTTTTCAAACTGCTCAACGTGGGTTGGATTAGATATTGTTTGAGCAAAAGTAATTGCCGAAATAATTAACAAATATGAAGTTAGTGCAACTTTTTTCATAGTGATTCCATCGTTTATTAAATTAGTTATTATAAAAATGATAAGGTTATGAAAGGACGGCTTAGGCCTCTCATAACCCATCGAAAAACATGGGTTTTCCTTGAGGTGAGTTTTCACAGCATTGGATCTCAAACCCACTCAAGATTTAATTAAATCAAGGCACCTTACTACCAGTTAGATGCTAGCCTATTTTAAAAGAACTGCTTCGGCAATGGTTTGAGCAAGCCCTGTCGAAATATGTGTAATTCCATTCGCACCCATAGACGCTGCTTGTTGTTTTAATTCCGCCATTATCGATTCTTGAGAAATGGTCATACCAATCATGTTATAATTTGAAGCGGAGACTCTACCAACAACAGTATGGTGTTTCGGCAACTCTGATTTTGAATGATATATCTTTACTTGCTCGGAGCTAATTGGCTTTAAATGACGGTTAGTAGTTGTTGAAACTGCATCCCCATTCCCCATAGTCGCTTTGATATCAGTCGTATTGCATCCGGTTAAAACAATGGCCGATACTGCAACTGCGTTCATTAACATGAATCTTATTTTCATTGTGTTCTCCATCTTTGTATTGTGATGTATTAGGTGATAAAGAGTATCTCAAAAAACTTATATCTTGGCACAACATACACACAAAAAGCCTTAATTAAAATTAACTGCATCGTCTATTCTTCAGGGAGTATGCCATCATCTTGCGTTGGCCAAGCTTGTATCGGATTGTGTCCAAAACAAAATAAATCGGTAAAGAAGTTTTTCGCACAATCTCTCTAATCATTTTTAATGTCCTTTGTAAAATATGATATATCGAATACAGTATTATTATATCACTTACGGCATTCAACGCAAGCCATATTTGACATTTTTATATCGTATTTGAGATAATAATTTTATTAAAGATATTTTCAGAGGATTTCTATTGGTTACTATGGACTGGAATAAATTAGCTTCTGGGATGCTTAAAGCCGAATTAAAGCGACGCAACATCAGTTATGAGCAACTTGTTACCCTGCTCAACACAATTGATGTACATGAAACCCACGCCAGTATATTAAATAAAATGAGCCGTGGTGCCTTTCAATTTGCCTTCTTTTTGCAATGCGCCGCTGCAATTGGAATAACCAATTTACGACTGGATGATCTGGCGCCAACAATACCTGATGCTAAATCACGTTAATGAATACAAGGCCTGATGTTGTTTTTGCTATTTAATTAGGGTTTAATCACCACTTCCTTGTTCCAAAGAAAAGAACCATGAATAAAGACGCCAATTGGTATGGTTTGAATATGCTGCCCTTGTATGTTGAGATAAGTGAGGGCCAACTTGAAGCATCAATTGAACAACTCAATAATCTAAATCAAGTCCAATCAAAACCCCATGTGCTTGATAGCGAAACCATTGAACGAATAATTAAACTGCACAGCGCTCAAAATGCTGATAATTGGGTATTCTTCGAACAATGCAAAAAATGGCGCAATGAAAATCCCACAAA
>Ga0102832_1000798_pt1 | contig 35077 bp, 34 predicted proteins | sample EBPBio282013_DNA_FD_88942 | JGI IMG/M metagenome (GOLD analysis project Ga0102832, IMG submission 88942) | Wastewater treatment Type I Accumulibacter community from EBPR Bioreactor in Madison, WI, USA - Reactor 2_5/28/2013_ DNA (Illumina Assembly) | ecosystem: Engineered > Bioreactor > EBPR >... | reverse complement strand
GGCGGCGATCTCGCGGCGCATGTCGAGCACGAACTGCGGCTCGCTGATGCGGGCCTGCTGCAGGCGATTGCGGTAGAGCAGGGGATCGAACGAGCCACCGGTTCCCTGGAACGCCGGATTGCGAGCGATGGCCGCTCGCACTTCCTCGTCGCTGACGGTCAGCCCGAATTCGCGAATCGCATAGTCGAGCACGGCGCGCTGGATCACTTCCTCGAGGGCCCGCACATGCAGGCCGTAGCGCAGCGCCTGCTCGTTCTCGGGGCGCTGGCCGGTCTGCCGCTGGATCGCCTCGAGCTGGCGATTGAACTGCTCGCGGACCTCTGTCGCATAGACCGGCGCACCGCCGACCCAGCCGTAAAGAGGAACCTTGGTGCCGCCGACATGCGCCACTTCGGAACTGCGTCCGACCACCTTCAGCATGTCGCCGACACCCCACAGGCCGAAGCTGACGATCAGCATGCCGAAGAGGATGAACAGAATGACGTAGCGGGCGTACTTGCGGAAGTTATTCACGGACCGGACGGGGTTCTTGACGGGGCGCCATGCCTACCACCCGCCCCTTGGACAGGCAACCAAGCGGGCCTTTGACCGCAAGCGCCACCGCCTTTAGATACGCCTCCAGCAGAACGGGGAATGAAAATGGCGCGTACGAGGCGGCCGCTGATCGCGGGCAACTGGAAGATGAACGGCCTCAAGGCCGATGCTCTCGCACTTGCCCGGGATGTTGCCGCCGGCGTGAAGGCGTCCGGCTGGAGCGACCGCGAACTTCTCGTCTGCCCGCCGGCAACGCTCGTCGCCGTCGTGGCCGAAGCCGCGAAGGGCAGCGGACTGCTGGTCGGGGGCCAGAATTGCCACGCCAAGGCGAGCGGTGCCCATACGGGCGACGTGTCTGCCGAAATGCTGAAGGACGCCGGCGCCTCCCACGTCATCGTCGGCCATTCCGAGCGCCGCGCCGACTGCGGCGAGACCGACGCCATCGTGCGCGCCAAGGCCGAGGCGGCCTGGCGTGCGGGCCTGCTGCCGATCGTCTGCATCGGCGAGACGCTGGCCGAGCGCGAGGCCGGCAAGACTCTCGAGGTGCTGGAGACCCAGCTGAAAGGCAGCGTGCCGGCGGGCGCCACGGCAACGAGCCTGGTCGTCGCTTACGAGCCGGTCTGGGCGATCGGCACGGGCAAGACTCCGACCGTGGCCGAGGTCGCTGCAGCCCACGCGCACATTCGCAAGGTGCTCGGCGGGCTGACGGACGAGGCGGCAGGCGTTCGCCTGCTCTATGGCGGCTCGGTGAAGGGCAGCAACGCGGCCGAGCTCCTGGCAGCCGGCGACGTCGATGGCGCGCTGGTCGGCGGGGCAAGCCTCGTCGCGGCGGAATTTTTGGCTATCGCCAAGGCCGCCTAAAGCGGCTAGAAGCGCGCGCTTGGCGCAAATGCCCTCTCAAGCTGGACGAAAATGGACGCCGTAAGACACTTCCTCCACGAATGGCGCCTCGTGCTGCTCGTCATCCATGTCGGTGTGACCAGCGCGATGATCGTCGTGATCCTCCTGCAGCGCAGCGAGGGCGGTGGGCTCGGCATGGGCGGCCGTTCCGACGCGCTGTTCTCGGTGCGTGGCCAGGCCAACATCCTGTCGCGGATGACCGCGATTTTCGCGACCGTCTTCTTCGTGCTGAGCATGATCATGGCGTGGAGCATGACCGACCCCATGCGGGCCTCTAGGTCGATCATGGATCGCGTCCCGGTCGGGTCGGGAGCGCCCGCTGCGCCTGCCGCTCCCGGGGGCATGACGCCCGCGGCGCCCGCCCAACCCGCCGCTCCCACGCGCTAGGGCCCTCATGAATTCAGCTTCCTCCCCCCGCCGAATTGTCTCCGGCGGGGCGATATCCCCATGGCTGCGCTTCACAAGCGCTTGTATGCTGTAGGCCCATGACGCGCTTTATCTTCATAACGGGCGGCGTGGTTTCCTCGCTTGGCAAGGGTCTTTCGTCGGCGGCGCTGGGCGCGCTGCTGCAGGCCCGTGGATACAAGGTCCGGCTGCGCAAGCTGGACCCCTACCTCAACGTCGATCCGGGGACGATGAGCCCGTACCAGCACGGCGAGGTCTTCGTGACCGACGACGGGGCCGAGACCGACCTCGACCTCGGCCACTACGAGCGCTTCACCGGCGTCGACGCCAAGCAGAGCGACAACATCACGACCGGCCGCATCTATTCGACCGTGATCGCCAAGGAGCGGCGTGGTGAATATCTCGGCGCCACGGTGCAGGTCATTCCGCACGTCACCGACGCCATCAAGGAATTCGTCGTCGCCGATACCGACAAGGAAGATTTCGTGCTGGTCGAGGTCGGCGGCACGGTCGGCGACATCGAGAGCCTGCCATTCCTGGAAGCCATCCGCCAGGCCGGTAACGAACTCGGCCGCGAGCGCACGATGTACGTGCATCTCACCCTGCTTCCCTGGGTGCCCACGGCGGGCGAACTGAAGACCAAGCCGACCCAGCACTCGGTGAAGGAGCTGCTGAGTGTCGGCATCCAGCCCGACCTGCTGATCTGCCGCTCGGGCGACAAGGAAATCCCGGCCAACGAGCGGCGCAAGATCGCGCTGTTCTGCAACGTCAAGCCGGAGCGGGTGATCGAGGCGCGCGACGTCGACACGATCTACCAGGTGCCGATCGCCTACCACGCGCAGGGCTTCGACGCCGAGGTCTGCCGCTACTTCGGCCTGCAGGCCGACGAGGAGCCCAACCTCGAGCGCTGGCGCGGCATCGTCCGCTCGGTGCGCGAGCCCGAGGGCAAGGTGACGATCGCCGTGGTCGGCAAGTACACGGTGCTGCTCGACGCCTACAAGTCGCTGTCCGAGGCGCTGACCCATGGCGGCTTCAACAGCAACGTGAAGGTCGGCCTGGAGTGGATGGACTCCGAGATCTTCGAGCGCGACGACGCGGTGTCCCACCTCGAGCACGTGCACGGCATCCTGGTGCCGGGCGGCTTCGGCGAGCGCGGCACCGAGGGCAAGATCCACGCCGTGCGATTCGCGCGCGAGCGCCGCGTGCCGTTCCTCGGCATCTGCTTCGGCATGCAGATGGCGGTGATCGAGGCGGCGCGCAACCTGCTGGGCCTCGAAGGCGCCTCGTCGACCGAGTTCGGTCCGTGCGAGCACGCCATCGTCGGCCTGATGACCGAGTGGGTGAAGGGCAACCAGACCGAGCGCCGGTCGGCGGCCGGCGACCTCGGCGGCACGATGCGGCTGGGCGCCTACCCGGCGCACCTGCGGCGCGGCACCAAGGTGCACGAGATCTACGGCGAGGACGTGATCAGCGAGCGGCACCGTCACCGCTACGAGGTCAACGTCAACTACAAGGACCGGCTGGAGCAGGTCGGCCTGCGCTTCTCCGGCATGTCGCCCGACGGCATCCTGCCCGAAATCGTCGAGATCCCGGATCACCCGTGGTTCATCGGCGTCCAGTACCATCCCGAGCTGAAGTCGCGGCCGTTCGCGCCGCACCCGCTGTTCTCGTCGTTCATCGGCGCGGCCAAGGCCCAAAGCCGACTGGTCTAGCCGGCTGGTCTAGCCGGCTGGCCTGACTGGCTGGTCTGGCCGGCCGCCCTTTCGCGGGGCGGCCGCCGACGGGACGTATTTCCGTCACCTTTGTCGGCTGCTATCGAGGGCCATGTTCCGCTCCCTCGCGCTGATCCTGCTCGCCACCGTCACCCTGGTTCCCGTGCTGGCCCCGGCCGCCGGGGCGCAGTCCGCCGCCCAGTCGTCGCAGGGCAAGGCCGAACGCCGCGACCCGCTGTTCCTGCGCTTCCCGGCGATGGCCGATCGCTACTGGGTCAATCCCGAGACCAACGCCGCCAGCCACAAGGTGCTGGCGGTGCCGATGCCGAAGCAGTGCGCCTTCCTCTATGCCGACACCTACTCGCGGGGGCAGATGAGCGAGCGCGAGGTGCAGGAGATCGCGGTCTCGAACTGCAACCGCAAGCTCGCCGAACTCGGGCCGCTCGGCGAGAACTATGCCGCCGACTGCCGCTGCCAGGTGGTGATCAGCGACGAGCACTACGTCGTGCCGCGCAACCAGCTGCCGACCGAGTCCTATGGCCCGGTGTCGATCTTCTACCGCGACCCGTCCGGCAACGTGGCGCGCCTGAATGGCCTCGCGCGCTACGGCGCGCTGATCGGGCGCGACCGCTCGGTGACCTTCAACGTCGACAACCCGCGCGGCGAGCCGGTGTGCGAGGGCACGTTCACCAACGACGGCCCGTCGACCGGGCGCTACTCGATGACCTGCTTCAACGGCAAGTTCGGCAGTTCGGGGACCTACCAGAGCAAGACCGGTGCGCCCAACGACCACATCCTGGCCCGCGGCCAGACCGGGCAGGGCCAGCCCGTCACCATGGTGATCGGCCTGCCGGCACAACTGGCCTCCGGCACCTACGGGGCCTTGTGACGTGAGCCCGTTGCGGTCGTTCTTCCTGGCGGCGGCCCTGCTGGTGCCGTCCCTGGCGCCATCGCTGGCGGGGGCGCAGAGCGCCAGCGAGGTCGAGCGCTGCTTCCAGAACCCGGCGGCCTGCGCCCAGGGCGGCGGCGCGGCGCCAGCGCCCGGTGGTGGTGGCGGCGGGGGAGGCAACGGCATCGTGGCGGCGCGGCCGCCCGACTACACGACGGTGCTGCAGAGCCCGGAGCCGGATCGCCGCAAGATCCAGGAATCGCTGCGTACCCTCGACAAGTACAATGGCCCGATCGACGGCAACCTGTCGTCGGACGCCACCGTGAAGGCGATCGAGGACTGGCAGCGCGGCCGCGGCACGCGGCCGGTCGGCAAGCTGACGCCGCTCGAGGCGCAGCAGCTGAATGCCGAGGCGGCGAAGGCGCCGATCCGCCGCGTCGATCCGTCGACACAGGCGGCCGCGCCTCCCGCGGCGCCGGCGGCACCCGCCCCGGCGCCGAAGTCGAATGCCGAGATGCTGAAGGACCTGCAGGCCCGGCTGGCCGAGCGGCGCAAGGCGGCCGAGCCCAAGGCCGAGGCCGCCGCCCAGGCGCTGGTGCGCGACCTCAAGGTCTACGTCGCCGCCGACGGCAAGGGCCTGGCCGGCGAGCAGTTCGGGGGCTTCGCCAAGTGGTATGCCGACACCCGCGCGGCCGGACGGACGGTCGGCGAAATCGCGCCGGTGATCGACGACTACGGCGACGGCAAGGGCGGCACGGCGGTGACCAGCGAGGTCCTGCTGGAGACCCGCCCGGCAGCCGGCAGCGGCGGCGCGAACCAGTCGCAGTGCCTGGTCTTCGCCTGGGTCGAGTCCCAGCCGCGCAAGAACGGGCAGGTCTTCACCTGCGACGACGTGGCCGGCGTCGAGAAGTGGAAGACCGACCAGGCCCTGAAGAGCGCCTGGCGCTGAGGCTTTCCCCGGCTTGCTCCTGACCGGTCGGGCCGATAAACAGGCCGCGCCTAATCAAGGAGTTGCCGCATGAGCGTCATTGCCGATGTCCGCGCCCGTGAAATCCTCGACAGCCGGGGCAATCCCACGGTCGAGGTCGAGGTCGAGCTCGACAGCGGCGCGATGGGCCGCGCGGCCGTCCCGTCGGGCGCCTCGACCGGCGCCCACGAGGCGGTCGAGCTGCGCGACGGCGACAAGAAGCGCTACGGCGGCAAGGGCGTGCTGAAGGCCGTGCAGGCCGTCAACGCCGAGATCATGGACCTGCTGGCCGGCCTCGACGCCCAGGAGCAGATCAAGATCGACCGTGCCCTGATCGACCTCGACGGCACGCCGAACAAGGGCCGCATCGGCGCCAACGCCATCCTCGGCGTGTCGCTGGCGGTCGCCAAGGCGGCGGCGCAGGACGCCGGCCTGCCGCTCTACCGCTACGTCGGTGGCAGCCAGGCCTCGGTGCTGCCGGTGCCGATGATGAACATCATCAACGGCGGCGCCCATGCCGACAACCCGATCGACATCCAGGAATTCATGATCATGCCGGTGAAGGCCGACCGCTTCGCCGATGCGCTGCGCATGGGCGCCGAGGTCTTCCACGCGCTGAAGAAGCAGCTGCACGACGCCGGCCACAACACCAACGTCGGCGACGAGGGCGGCTTCGCGCCGAACCTCGCGTCGGCCGACGAGGCGCTGGGCTTCATCATGAAGTCGATCGAGCAAGCGGGCTACAAGCCGGGCGAGGACATCTTCCTCGCGCTCGACCCGGCCTCGACCGAGTTCTTCAAGAAGGGCAAGTACGAGCTGGAAGGCGAGAAGAAGTCGCTCGACCAGGCCGGCATGGTCGAATACTACGCCGACCTCGCGAAGCGGTACCCGATCGTCTCGATCGAGGACGGCATGGCCGAGGACGACATGGCCGGCTGGAAGGCGATCACCGACAAGCTCGGCAAGAAGGTCCAGCTGGTCGGCGACGACCTGTTCGTCACCAACCCGAAGCGCCTGGCGCAGGGCATCAAGGATGGCCTGGCCAATGCCATCCTGGTCAAGGTCAACCAGATCGGCACGCTCAGCGAGACGATGGAAGCCGTGTCGATGGCGCGCAACGCGTCGTACGGCGCGGTGATGTCGCATCGCTCGGGCGAGACCGAGGACTCGACGATCGCCGACCTCGCGGTCGCGACCAACTGCGGCCAGATCAAGACCGGCTCGCTGTCGCGCTCGGATCGTCTCGCCAAGTACAACCAGCTGCTGCGCATCGAGGAGCACCTCGGCCCGCAGGCGCGCTACGCCGGCGCCTCGATCCTGCGCGGCCGCTAGGCGACCGGCGGCGCGGCAGCGACGGGAGACCGAGCATGCCGCGCCCCGATCCGCACAACGCGACCCGCTACTGGTGGGACCGTCACCTCTACGGTCTCAGCCTGTTGCAGGCCGACTTCACCGACCACGACTACCCGCCGCACATCCACGACGCGCTGGTGATCGCCGCCACGGAGCAGGGCGGATCGATCGTCAGGAGCCGCGGCCAGGTCGAGGAGGCGACGCCCTCGACCCTGTTCGTCTTCAACCCCGCCGAGCCGCACGCCGGGTCGATGGGCGGCAGCGACCGCTGGCGCTACCGCTCGCTGTACCTCACGCACCAGGCGCTCGACGCGCTGGCCCGCGAACTGGGCATCGACAGCGTGCCGTACTTCACGCGCAACCGGTTCGACGATCCCGACCTGATCGCGGCCTTCCTCTCGTTGCACCGCGCGCTGGTCGACGGCCGCGACAGGGTGCTCGAACGTGAACTGCTGGCCGAGAGTTTCGGCCGGCTGTTCGACCGGCACGGCAGCGGCGGCGACGCGCCGACGGATAGGGGCGGTGGGCCGGCGGCCTTCCACCGGGTACGCGACCGCATGCGGAGCGATCATGCTGCCGACCTGCGGCTCGACACTCTCGCGGCGGAGGCGGGGCTGTCGACGTTCCAGCTGATCGGCCTGTTCAAGCGTACCGTGGGCCTGACGCCGCACGCCTACCTGACGCAGGTCCGGCTCGGCGCGGCCTGCCGGCTGTTGCGCCGGGGCGCCGTGCTGGCCGAGGTCGCGACGGCGGTCGGGTTCTACGACCAGAGCGCGCTCAACAAGCACTTCAAGCGCTGCTACGGCATCACGCCGCGCCAGTTCGCGCGCGCTGCAGCGGCCTGACGGGCGCGGCCTGACGGGTCGCGGCAATTTTCGCCAATACCGGGGGCACCGCGGCGCTAGGCTGCGGCATGCATCTCTTCTGTCACGAACATCCCGAGACCCTGTCGCTGGAAACGACGGTCGTCGCCGCCCAGCCCGGCGGCGTGGTGCTGGCCGAGAGCCCGTTCTACCCCGGTGGCGGCGGCCAACTGGCCGATCGCGGCGTGATCCGCTGGTCGGGCGGCGAGGCGAAGGTCACCGGCTTCGACCTGGTCGACGGCCAGTTGTGGCACCGGCTCGACACGTCCGACGTCCCGGCCGGCGCCGTCGAGGCGGTCGTCGATCCCGACTTCCGCCGCCGCATGCGCCAGATGCACACCGACACGCACATCCTAAACGCGCTGGTGTTCCAGAGCTTCGATGGCGCGCTGGTGACCGGCGTTCAGATGGCCGACGACGGCACGGCGCGCATGGATTTCGACGTGCCGGCGGCGGACAACGATCGGCTGCGCGCGCTGGAGGGACCGCTGAACGACCTGATCCGGCAGGACATCCCGGTGCGCTACACCTACGTGCCGGTGGCCGAGGCGCAAGCCCAGCACGGGCTGATCCGCAGCCGCTCGGTGGCGCCGCCGCCGACGCCGGACGGCACGATCCGGATCGTCGAGATCGTCGGGCTCGATCGCCAGGCCTGCGGCGGCACCCATCTCGCCTCGACCGGCGCCTCGCCGCCGGTCCGCATTCTCAAGATCGAGAACAAGGGGCGCCACAATCGGCGCATCCGCCTCGGGCTGAGCGAATAGCCTTGACTTTTCAACACCATATGTTGCCTTATGGCTTGAGGAAACTCGCATATGTTGTTGCGGCCACGACAGATTCTGGCACCGATCATCTTCGCGACGGTGTTCGGCTACTTCGGCTACCACCTGGTGAACGGTGAGCGTGGCCTGCTGGCCATGGTGAATCTCCAGCGCGAGGTCCTGATCGCCGAGCAGAACCTGGCCGAGGCCGAGACGACGCGGAAGATCTGGGAGCGGCGCGTTTCGGCGCTGCGCAACCAGAGCCTCGATGCCGACATGCTCGACGAACGCGCCCGCGTTCTTCTGAACTTTGCCCGCAAGGACGACGTCGTCATCTTCACGCCGACCCGCTGATCGGCGGCCCCGGGTGACGATCGTGACGCCCTGATCACCCAACCGATCAGGCCATCCGCAGCCCGCGGAAACAAACTGTCCGGCGCGCCGGGGCGCCCGAAAACTTTCTCTCAAATGCTGCGGCGCACGCGGAACCGGCTGGGATTTTGCTGGTAGATCAACCACATCGCCTTGGGCGATGCTATAAGCCGACAACGAGCAGCGGAGGGGAGTGAGATGGCGAAGCCGGCCACGAAGCCGAAGGGTGAACCTTCTGGCAGCAAGCCCACGGCATCGACCCGGCCGCCGGGGTCCGGCGACAACAGCGTCTCTCCCGACCAGCTGAAGGCTTTCTACCGCGACATGCTGCTGATCCGCCGCTTCGAGGAGCGCGCCGGCCAGCTCTACGGCATGGGACTGATCGGCGGCTTCTGCCATCTCTACATCGGCCAGGAAGCGGTCGTGGTCGGCATGCAGTCGACGATCAACGACAAGGACGCGATCATCACCTCGTACCGCGACCACGGCCACATGCTGGCGGCCGGCATGGAGGCGCGCGGCGTGATGGCCGAGCTGACCGGGCGCGCCACCGGCTACTCGAAGGGCAAGGGCGGCTCGATGCACATGTTCAGCCGCGAGAAGAACTTCTACGGCGGCCACGGCATCGTCGGCGCGCAGGTGCCGATCGGCACGGGCCTGGCCTTCGCGCACAAGTACAACGGCAACAAGAACGTCTCGCTGACCTACTTCGGCGACGGCAGCGCCAACCAGGGGCAGGTCTACGAGGCCATGAACATGGCGGCGCTGTGGAAGCTGCCGGTGGTCTACATCATCGAGAACAACCGCTACGGCATGGGCACCTCGGTCGAGCGCGCCTCGGCGATCACCAGCCTCTACAAGCACGGCGACTCGTTCGGCATCCCGGGCGAACAGGTCGACGGCATGGACGTGCTGGCGGTGCGCGCCGCCGGCGAGAAGGCGGTCGAGCACGCGCGCAGCGGCGCTGGGCCCTACATCCTCGAGATGCAGACCTACCGGTATCGCGGCCACTCGATGAGCGACCCGGCCAAGTACCGGACCAAGGAAGAGGTCGACAAGTATCGCAACGAGCGCGACCCGATCGACCACGTGCGCAAGCTGCTGCTGGATGGAAAGATGACCGACGAAGCCGCGCTGAAGGCGGTCGATGCCGACATTCGCAAGATCGTCAACGACTCCGCCGAGTTCGCCCAACAGAGTCCCGAGCCCGATCCGTCCGAGCTGTGGACCGACGTCCTGGTCGGAGCCTGATCGATGTCCATCCCGGTTCTGATGCCCGCCCTCTCGCCCACCATGACCGAGGGCAAGCTGGCCAAGTGGCACGTCAAGGTCGGCGACGCCGTCAAGGCAGGCCAGGTGATCTGCGAGATCGAGACCGACAAGGCGACGATGGAAGTCGAGGCGGTCGACGAGGGCACGGTCGCCCAGCTGCTGATCGAGGAGGGCGCCGAGGGCGTCAAGGTGAATACGCCGATCTGCCTCCTCGCCGGGGACGGCGAGAGCGTGTCGGACGCCGCGAAGTCGGCGCCGGTGCCCGTGCCGGCGCAGGCCTCGGCCGCCAAGGCCGAGGCGGCTGCGCCCAGGGCCGAACTTCCGCCGGCCACCGCGCCGGCCGCCGAGCCGGAATGGACCGGCAAGACGACGCACATGACGGTGCGCGAGGCGTTGCGTGACGCGATGGCCGAGGAAATGCGCCGCGACGAGTCGGTGTTCCTGATGGGCGAGGAAGTCGCGCAGTACCAGGGCGCCTACAAGGTGAGCCAGGGCCTGCTCGAGGAATTTGGCGCGCGGCGCGTGATCGACACGCCGATCACCGAGCACGGCTTCGCCGGGCTGGGTGTCGGCGCGGCGTTCGGCGGGCTGCGGCCGATCGTCGAGTTCATGACGTTCAACTTCGCCATGCAGGCGATCGATCACATCATCAACTCGGCGGCCAAGACGCACTACATGTCGGGCGGCCAGATGACCTCGCCGATCGTGTTCCGCGGTCCCAACGGCGCCGCGGCGCGCGTCGGCGCGCAGCACTCGCAGTGCTATGCCAGCTGGTACGCCCACGTGCCGGGCCTGCGCGTGCTGTCGCCGTGGAGCGCGGCCGATGCCAAGGGTCTCCTGAAAGCGGCGATCCGCGATCCCAACCCGGTGATCTTCCTCGAGAACGAGATCCTGTACGGCCAGTCGTTCGACGTGCCGGACGATCCCGACTTCGTGCTGCCGATCGGCCGCGCCAAGATCGAGCGTCCGGGCAAGGACGTCACCATCACTGCCTTCTCGATCATGGTCGGCAAGGCGCTGCTCGCGGCCGAGGAACTGGCGAAGATCGGCATCGACGCCGAGGTCATCAACCTGCGCAGCCTGCGGCCGCTCGATACCGACACCATCGTCGCCTCGGTCAAGAAGACCAACCGGCTGGTGTCGGTCGAGGAGGGCTGGCCGTTCGCCGGCATCGGCGCGGAACTGGCGGCGCAGATGATGGACCACGCGTTCGACTGGCTCGATGCCCCGGTCAAGCGGGTGCACGGCGTCGACGTGCCGCTGCCCTACGCGGCCAACCTCGAGAAGATGGCGCTGCCGCAGTCCGATCACATCGTCGCGGCGGTCCGCGACGTCTGCAATCGCTGAGCCTCCCATGTCGATCAACATCCTGATGCCCGCGCTCTCGCCGACGATGACCGAGGGCAAGCTCGCCAAGTGGCACGTCAAGCCCGGTGACGCCGTCAAGGCGGGCCAGGTGATCTGCGAGATCGAGACCGACAAGGCGACGATGGAAGTCGAGGCGGTCGACGAGGGCCGGATCGGCCAGATCCTGGTCGAGGAAGGCACCGAGGGCGTGAAGGTGAACGCCGTCATCGCCGTGCTGCTGGAAGAGAGCGAGACGGCCTCCGCCGCGCCTGCTCCCGCACCGGCCGCGAAGCCCGCCGCCGCGCCCGCGCCGGCCGCCAAGGCTCCGGCCGCACCGCCCGCCGCCGCTGCTGCGCCCGCCGCCAAGCCCGCCCCGGCCGTCGCGAGCGCGCCGGCCGGCCATCGCATCTTCGCCTCGCCGCTCGCCAAGCGCATCGCCGCCGAGAAGGGTGTCGATCTCGCGACCCTGACGGGCAGCGGCCCGCACGGCCGCATCGTCAAGGCGGATGTCGAGAACGCGCGTCCGGGCGCCGCCGCACCGAAGCCGGCGGCGGCCGCTGCCCCGCCGCGTCCCGCCGCGGCGTCGGCCCAGCCGGTGTTCGTCGCGCCGGGCGACACGCGCGTGCCGCACAGCTCGATCCGCAAGGTGATCGCGCGGCGCATGCTCGAGTCCAAGCAGACGGTGCCGCACTTCTACCTGACGGTCGATCTCGAGATCGACGCGCTGCTCGCGGCGCGCCAGGCGATCAATGCCGTGGCCGAGAAGAAGGGAACCAAGGTCTCGGTCAACGACATGGTGGTCAAGGCCTGCGCCAAGGCGCTGCGCGACCACCCGGAGTGCAACGCCTCGTGGACCGAGGACGAGATGGTCCAGTACGGCGCCGTCGACATCTCGGTCGCCGTCGCCACCGATCGCGGCCTGATCACGCCGATCGTGCGCAACGCCGACCTCAAGGGGCTGGGCCAGATCGCCGCCGAGACCAAGGACCTCGCGGCGCGGGCCAAGACGGGCAAGCTGAAGCTCGAGGAATTCCAGGGCGGCGGCTTCACGATCTCCAACCTCGGCATGTTCGGGGTCCAGAGCTTCGCCGCGATCATCAACCCGCCGCAGTCCATGATCCTGGCCGTCGGCGCGGGCGAGGAGAGGGCGGTGGTGCGCAAGGGCCAGGTGGTCGCCCGCACCATGATGAGCTGCACGCTGGCGGTCGATCATCGCGTGGTCGACGGCGCGATGGGGGCGCAGTTCCTCCAGACGCTGCGCGCCTACGTCGAACAACCCGCCTCGATGCTGGTCTAGGAGCACGCCATGGCCGATACCAGCTTCGACCTGATCGTCGTCGGCGGCGGGCCCGGCGGCTACGTCGCCGCGATCCGCGCCGCCCAGCTCGGCATGAAGACCGCCGTCGTCGAGCGCGAGCACATGGGCGGCATCTGCCTCAACTGGGGCTGCATCCCGACCAAGGCGCTGCTGCGCACCTCCGAGGTCTACGGGCTGATCAAGCACGCCGATGCCTACGGCCTGTCGGTCAAGGAGGTCTCGTTCGACCCGGCCAAGATCGTCGCGCGGTCGCGCAAGGTCGCCGCGCAGCTCAATGCCGGCGTGCGTGGCCTGATGAAGAAGAACAAGATCACCGTGTTCGACGGCGCGGCGAAGCTCAGCGGTGTCGAGGGCGGGCTGCGCAAGGTCGCGGTCGCGCTGGCCGACAAGAGCAACGTGACGCTCACGGGCAAGAACGTGATCCTGGCGACCGGCGCGCGCGCCCGCCAGCTGCCCGGCCTCGAGGCCGACGGCAAGCTGGTCTGGAGCTACAAGGAAGCGATGGTCCCGGAGGCCTTCCCGAAGTCGCTGCTGGTGATCGGCTCGGGCGCGATCGGCATCGAGTTCGCGAGCTTCTACCGCACCATGGGCGCCGAGGTGACCGTGTGCGAGGTCGTCGACCGCATCCTGCCCGTCGAGGACGAGGAGGTCTCGGCCTTCGCGAAGAAGGCCTTCGAGAAGCAGGGCATGAAGATCCTGACCGGCGCCACGGTGTCCAACCTGCGCAAGGGCAAGGACAACGTCACCGCGACCGTCACGGTCGGCGGCAAGGCGCAGGACATCACGGTCGACCGCGTGATCAGCGCCGTCGGCATCGTCGGCAACGTCGAGAACCTCGGCCTCGAAGGCACGAAGGTGAAGGTCGAGAAGACCCACATCGTGATCGACCAGTGGGGCTTCACCGGCGAACCGAACGTCTACGCGATCGGCGACGTCGCCGGGCCGCCGTGGCTCGCCCACAAGGCGATGCACGAGGGCGTGCTGGTGGTCGAGAAGATCGCCGGCGTGAAGGGCGTCCACCCGATGAACACCGCCAACATCCCGGGCTGCACCTACTGCCAGCCGCAGGTCGCCAGCATCGGCCTGACCGAGGCGGCGGCGAAGGCCAAGGGCCTGCAGGTCAAGGTCGGCAAGTTCCCGTTCATCGGCAACGGCAAGGCGATCGCGCTGGGCGAACCCGAGGGCTTCATCAAGACGATCTTCGACGCCAAGACCGGCGAGCTGCTGGGCGCCCACATGATCGGCGCCGAGGTCACCGAGCTGATCCAGGGCTACAGCGTCGCCAAGACGCTGGAGACCACCGAGGCCGACCTGATGGCGACGGTGTTCCCGCACCCGACCCTGTCGGAAATGATGCACGAGGCGGTACTGGCGGCCTACGGACGAACGCTCCATATCTAGGGCGTCATGGACGGTCCCGTCGAAAAGCCCGCGCCGAGCCGCGCCGAGCGCCACCCCGAGAAGGCGCACCGGCCGGACAACCCGATCCGCCGCAAGCCGGAATGGATCAGGGTGCGTGCGCCCAATTCCCCGGAGTATGCCGAGACCCGGCGGCTGATGCGCCAGCACGGCCTGTCGACGGTGTGCGAGGAAGCGGCCTGTCCCAACATCGGCGAGTGCTGGAAGCAGAAGCACGCGACCTTCATGATCATGGGCGAGATCTGCACCCGCGCCTGTGCCTTCTGCAACGTCGCGACCGGCAAGCCCGGGGCGCTGAACCCGCACGAACCGGCCAGCATCGCCGACGCCGTCGGCAAGCTCGGGCTCGAGCACGTCGTGGTGACCTCGGTCGACCGCGACGACCTCGAGGATGGCGGCGCGGCGCACTTCGCCGCGGTGATCGAGGCGATCCACCGGGCTGCGCCCGGCACGACCGTCGAGATCCTGACGCCCGACTTCATGCGCAAGGCCGGCGCGATCGAGACGGTCGTCGCGGCCAGGCCCGAGGTCTTCAACCACAACCTCGAGACCGTGCCGCGGCTCTACCCGACGATCCGGCCGGGCGCGCGCTACTTCACGTCGCTGCGCCTGCTGTCGCGGGTCAAGGAGATCGACCCGTCGCGCTTCACCAAGTCGGGGCTGATGGTCGGGCTCGGCGAGACGCGCGAGGAGATCCTGCAGGTGATGGACGACCTGCGCGCCGCCGACGTCGACTTCCTGACGGTCGGCCAGTACCTGCAGCCGACGCCCAAGCACGCGCCGATCGACCGCTTCTGGACACCCGCCGAGTTCGAGGAGCTGACGAAGCTGGCCTTCGCCAAGGGCTTCCTGATGGTGTCGGCGTCACCGCTGACGCGGTCGAGCTATCACGCCGGGGCGGACTTCGCCCGGATGCGCGCGGCGCGGGCGGCCAAGCTGGCGTGAGCCTCACCCGTCATTCCGAGCGGCGCGTCGTCGCCCACACGCCGCGCCAGCTGTTCGACCTGGTCGCGGACGTGCCGCGCTACCCCGAGTTCCTGCCGTGGTGCCACGCCGGCCGCGTCCGCCGCCGCGAGAGCCCGACCGTGGAGATCTGCGAACTGGCGATCGGGTTTGGCCCGTTCCACGAGAAGTTCACCTCGCGCGTCGTGCTGGCGCCCGACGCGGCCGGCGGCCCCAGCATCGAGACCACGGGGACGGAGGGACCGTTCCGGCGCCTGGTCAGCCGCTGGCAGTTCCACCCGCATCCCGATGGCTGCGAGATCGAGTTCGAGCTGGAGTTCGATTTCCGCTCGGTGCTTCTGCAGAAGACCGTGCAGCTGCTGTTCGCCGAGGCGGTGAAACGCATGGTCTCGGCGTTCGAGGCGCGCGCCACCGCGCTCTACGGCACGCCTAGCGCTCGGCCAGCGACGCCAGTATCGACAGCGCGGTGAGCACCGCGACCCGGCGGATCGTGTCGCGGTCGCCGGGGAACACGTGGTGCTCGGCCACCACTTCGTGGCCGCGGCGCGCCCCGGCGAAGTGCACCAGCCCGACCGGCTTGGTCGCCGTGCCGCCGCCGGGGCCGGCGACGCCCGTGATCGATACCGAGAGGTCGGCCTTGCAGTGCGCCAGCGCGCCCGACGCCATGGCGCGCGCCACCGGTTCGCTGACCGCGCCGTGCGCCGCGATGAGGTCGCCCGGCACGCCGACCATCTCGTTCTTGGCCTCGTTGGAGTAGGTGACCCAGGCGCGGTCGACGACGTCGGACGAGCCGGCGATCGCCGTCAGCGCCGCCGCCACCAGGCCGCCGGTGCACGACTCGACCGTGCTGACGGTGAGGCCGCGCTTGCGGCACGACAGCAGCACGCGCTCGGCGGCCTCGCGCAACTCGTGATCGAACATGGCTAGTCTCCCGTTCGCGGCAGTTCGACCGTGGCCACCGCCTGCGCCGCAATACCCTCGCGGCGGCCGGTGAAGCCCAGTCCCTCGGTGGTCGTCGCCTTGACGCTGACCCGGCCCGGATCGAGGCCCGCGATGTCGGCGATGCGCGCGGCCATGGCGTCGCGGTGCGGCCCGACTCGCGGCGCCTCGCAGACGACCGTGAGGTCGAGATGGACGATGCGCCCGCCCGCGCCGCGCACCAGGTCGACGGCGTGACGCAGGAAGCGGTCCGAGGAGACGCCGCGCCACTGCGGATCCGACGGCGGGAAATGCTTGCCGATGTCGCCGGCGGCGATCGTGCCCAGCACCGCGTCGGTGAGCGCGTGCAGTGCCACGTCGGCGTCGGAGTGCCCGTCGAGGGCCTGGGTGTGCGGGATGGCGATGCCGCCCAGCATGACCGTGTCGCCGGGCGCGAAGCCGTGGACGTCAAAGCCGAGCGCCGTGCGGGTCTCGTAGGTCTGCAGCATGTCGTCCGCCGTGGTGAGCTTGCGGTTGTCGTCGTGGCCCTGGACCATGACGACGCGCAGGCCGGCCCGCTCGGCCACCGCGGCATCGTCGGTGAGGGCGGTCGCCTCCGCCTCGGCGAGGCCAGCGGCCTCGCGGTGGGCGGCCAGCAGCCGGGTGAAGCGGAAGACCTGCGGGGTCTGGGCGCGCCACAGGTTGGCGCGCGGTACGGTACCGGCCAGGCGTCCCTCGGCATCGACCCGCTTCAGCGTGTCGGCCACCGGGACGCCCAGCAGCGCGCCGTCGACGCCCGGCCCGATCGCCTCGAGGCAGGCCATGATGTCGGAACTGCGCACGAACGGGCGCGCCGCGTCGTGCACCGCCACGAGGTCGGGCGCGGTCGCCGCGAGCGCCTCGAGGCCGTTGAGGACCGACCGTTGCCGGCTCGCCCCGCCGATCACCGGGGGCGGCAGGTCGAGCCCGTCGACGGCCGCGGCGTAGAGCGCCTCGTCGCCGGCCGCGATCACGACCTGCAGCCGGTCGATCCCGGTGGTTGCCCGCAGCACCTCGAGGGTCCGGCGCAGCACCGTCTGCGCCCCGAGAAGGGCATATTGTTTGGGCAAAGGACCGCCGAACCGGCTGCCCCGGCCGGCGGCGACGATCAGGGCGGCGCAGGAGGTCACGCCCGCTAGATAACATCCGGCCAGCAATGGCGCACTTCCGGCGCTTGCGCCGACCGTCGGGACGGGCTATTGCTCGCCCAATTATTGTGCACTGCACAAGATGCCTATAAACTGATCAGGACATGGACAGCACTTCCCGTCTCAAGCCCATCGCCGTCGGCCCGGTGACGATCGACGACCCCGTCATCCTGGCGCCGATGTCGGGCGTCACCGACATGCCTTTCCGCCAGATGGTGAAGCGGGGCGGGGCGGGGCTCGTCGTCTCCGAGATGATCGCGTCCGCCGCCATGGTGCGCGAGAACCGCAAGACACTGCAGATGGCCCAGGGCTCGCCGGAAGAGTTCCCGATGTCGGTCCAACTGGCGGGTTGCGAGCCGCAGGTGATGGCCGAGGCGGCGCGCCTCAACGAGGATCGCGGCGCGGCCATCATCGACATCAACTTCGGCTGCCCGGTGAAGAAGGTCGTGAACGGCCACGCCGGCTCGGCCCTGATGCGCGACGAGGTCCATGCCGCGCGCATCCTCGAGGCCACGGTCAAGGCGGTGAAGCTGCCGGTCACCCTGAAGATGCGGACCGGCTGGGACTCGACCAACCGCAACGCGCCCAACCTGGCGCGCATCGCCGAGGAGTCGGGCATCCGCATGCTGACGGTCCATGGCCGGACCCGCTGCCAGTTCTACGACGGTCATGCCGACTGGGCGTTCGTCGCCGAGGTCAAGGCGGCGACCCGCCTGCCGGTGATCGTCAACGGCGACATCAACACCCTGGACGACGTCGACGCGGCGCTCGCGCAGTCCGGCGCCGACGGCATCATGATCGGCCGCGGCGCCTACGGCCGTCCGTGGTTCCTGAACCAGGCGATGCACTACCTGCGCACCGGCCAGCGCTTGCCCGATCCGTCGCTGGCCGAGCAGTACGCCATCGTGCGCGAGCACTTCGAGGCGATGCTGTCGCACTACGGCCAGGAGACCGGCGTGCGGATGGCCCGCAAGCATCTCGGCTGGTACTCCAAGGGCCTGCCGTCGTCGGCCGATTTCCGCGCCGCGGTGAACCGCGAGACCGAGCCCGCGAAGGTCCGGGCGCTGCTCGCCGCGTTCTTCCTGCCGAATCTCGAGCGACACGACCTTGAGCGGCAGGCGGCCTAGATGTCCGTCCAGCCCCTGAAGCGCGCCAAGGTGGAAAGCGATTCCTTCCCGACGGCACTGCTCGACTCGTTGTCCGAGGCGATCGTCGTCGTCGACGGCAACGGCCTCGTTCACTACGCCAACCTGTCGGCCGAGCAGTTCTTCGGCGTCGGCCGCACGCGCCTGGTCGGTCATCCGCTCGACGAGTTCGTGCCGCAGGACACGCCGCTGTTCTCGCTGCTCGAGCAGGTCCTGACCACCGGCGGCGCGGTCGCCGAGAACGGCGTGACGCTATCCTCGCCGCGCATCGGCAACCGGTTCTGCGCGCTGCGCCTGTCGCCCGTGGTCGACAGCGACGGGCTGGTCGCGGTGTCGCTGGCCGAGCAGTCGATCGCGCGCAGCATCGACCGCCAGATGTCGCATCGCAGCGCTGCGCGCTCGGTCAGCGCGCTGGCCGCCATGCTGGCGCACGAGGTCAAGAACCCGCTGTCGGGCATCCGCGGCGCCGCCCAGCTGCTCGAGCAGTCGGTGCCCGATTCCGAGCGCGAGCTGACCGGCCTGATCTGCGAGGAGACCGACCGCATCGTCGCGCTGGTCGACCGCATGGAGGCGTTCGCCGACGGCCGCCCGATCGACCGGTCGCCGATCAACATCCACCAGGTGCTGAACCACGTGCTGCGCGTCTCGCAGAACGGCTTCGGCAAGAACGTGCGCTTCATCGAAACCTACGACCCGTCGCTGCCCGACGTGCACGGCGACCGCGACCAGCTGATCCAGGTGTTCCTCAATCTCGTGAAGAACGCCTGCGAGGCGCCGGGCGACGGCGAGCGCGAGATCGAGCTGTCGACTGCCTACCGTCACGGCCTCAGGCTCGCGGTGCCGGGGCAGAGCGCCAAGGTCAACCTGCCGCTGGTGGTTTCGGTGCGCGATAACGGCCGCGGCGTGTCGGACGAGATCCGCGCCCACCTGTTCGACGCCTTCGTCACCAACAAGCCGACCGGAACTGGCCTGGGTCTTGCCTTGGTGGCGAAGATCATCAACGACCACGGCGGGGCCATCGAGTTCGAGAGCGAGCCCGGCCGCACGGTTTTCAAGGTCATGTTGCCGTTGCAGATTTCCCAGGCCAACTCATGAGCAGTCCCACCACCATCCTGGTGGCCGACGACGATCGCGCGATCCGAACCGTCCTTCACCAGGCCCTGGGTCGCCAGGGCCATACCGTCCGCAGCACCGGCGCCGCCTCGACGCTCTGGCAATGGGTCCAGGAAGGCGAGGGCCAGCTGGTCATCACCGACGTGGTCATGCCGGACGAGAACGGCCTCGACCTCGTGCCGCGCATCCGCAAGCTGAGGCCCGACCTGCGCATCATCGTGATGAGCGCGCAGTCGACGCTGCTGACCGCGGTGCGCGCGACCGAGCGCGGCGCCTTCGAATACCTGCCCAAGCCGTTCGATCTCAACGAGCTGATCTCGGTGGTGAACCGCGCCCTGTCGGCGCCGGCCACCCCGTCGCAGCGTGCCTCGCTGCCGCCGGAGGAGGGGGAACGCCTGCCGCTGATCGGCCGCTCGCCGGCGATGCAGGAGATCTACCGCGCGCTCGCCCGCCTGATGTCGACCGACCTCACGGTGATGGTCACCGGCGAGTCGGGCGCCGGCAAGGAACTGGTGGCGCGTGCGCTGCACGACTACGGCAAGCGCCGCAAGGGCCCGTTCGTCGCCCTCAACATGGCCGCGATCCCGCGCGAACTGATCGAGAGCGAACTGTTCGGCCACGAGCGCGGCGCCTTCACCGGCGCGGTCCAGCGCTCGGCCGGCAAGTTCGAGCAGGCGTCGGGCGGCACGCTGTTCCTCGACGAGATCGGCGACATGCCGCCCGAGGCGCAGACCCGGCTGCTGCGCGTCCTGCAGGAAGGCGAGTACACCACGGTCGGCGGCCGCACCCCGATCAAGGCCAACGTGCGGATCGTGGCGGCGACCCACCGCGACCTGCGCCGCCTGATCCAGCAGGGCCTGTTCCGCGAGGACCTGTTCTACCGCCTGAACGTCGTGCCGATCCGGCTGCCGCCGCTGCGCGAGCGGCTCGACGACATCCCCGAGCTGGCCAACCATTACCTCCAGCAGGCGACCACCGACGGCCTGCCGGCCAAGGTGCTGTCGCCCGAGGCGATGGCGCGCCTGAAGCAGCACCGCTGGCCCGGCAACGTGCGCGAGCTGGTGAACCTGGTCCGCCGCCTGTCGGCGCTCTACTCCGAGGAAGTGATCGGCGTCGAGATCATCGAGAACGAGCTGGCCGACGCGATGTCGGCGCTCGAGCCGGAGCCCGCCGTCGGCGCGATGGCCGGCGCCGACCTGTCGCTGGCCGACGCGGTCGACCGTCACCTGCAGAACCTGTTCGCCTCGCACGGCGAGGGTCTGCCACCGGACGGCATGTACGACCGCGTGATCTCCGAGGTCGAGCGCCCGCTGCTGTCGCTGGCGCTGGGGGCTACTCGCGGGAATCAGTTGCGCGCCGCCCGCCTGTTGGGGCTCAATCGCAACACGTTGCGAAAGAAGATCAAGGACCTCGACGTCCCCGTGGTGAGAACGCCGCAGGTTCGCCGAGGCGGGTGAACCGGTGACGACTGCGCTGGGCGTTTCGCGCTTGGGCGACGTGATGGCGACACTGGCCCGCCGGCTGAGCGGGCGCGGCGCCGCCGTGTCGTTGGCGTTGCTCGCCATGATGGCGGGCGCGGCGACCTATGTCTTCCTGACCGGGCTGGTGCCCAGCGCGCTGCGCACCCAGGGCTGGATCACCGGCCTGCTGGTCGTCGACCTCGTGATCGCGGTCGCGCTGGTGGCCCTGCTGGCGGTCCATCTCACCCAGCTCTGGCTCGACCGCCGCCGTGGCGCGGCGGGCTCGCGCCTGCACATCAGGCTGGTGCTGATCTTCAGCGCCTTCACGATCACGCCGACCCTGATCGTCGCCATCATCCTGTCGCTGCTGGTGATCAACTTCGCCGACTTCGTGGTCGGCCCGGCCAAGGCCTCGTACGAGGCGGCGCGCGCGATCGGCGAGCCGGTGCGGCGCGCCCGCGAGGAGGAGATCCTGCGCGACATCGGCGCGGTGTCGGCGCCGCTGCAGGCCAACGGCATCGACTCGGTGCGTGACAAGGAGACGACGACCCCGCTGCTCGAGCGGCTGATCGACGGCCGGCCGATCACCGAGGCGATCGTGCTCGACGCCGACAAGGGCGTGCTGGAGCGGGCGCTGGCGCCGGGCGTGACCGGCCTCAAGGACGTGCTGCCGAACGCCCAGGACCTGTGGCGCGCCGTCAACCAGGGCGGGCCGGTCGAGATCCAGGGACCGAGCGGCGCCTACTTCGTGATGCAGCTGTTCCTCGGCGAGCCGCTGTTCCTCGTCACCGGCCACGCGGTCGATCTCCGCGTCATGGACTACATCAAGAGCATCGAGCAGGCCGGCACGTTCTATGCCGGGATCGAGAAGGCGCTGGAGCGGGGCCAGCTGGTGATCTTCGTGATCTGCGGCGCGATCGCCCTGATGATGCTGCTGGCCGCGGTGTGGCTGGCCATCCTGTTCGCCTCGCGCCTGACCGAGCCGATCGGCAGCCTGATGGCCGCGGCCGAGCGGGTGAGGGGCGGCGACCTGTCCTCGCGCGTCGAGGAAGGCCCGCCCGACGACGAGCTCGGCCAGCTGAGCCGGTCGTTCAACCGCATGGCCAGCCAGCTCGAGCAGCAGCGCGGCGAGCTGATCGACGCCAACAAGGAACTCGACACGCGCCGCCGCCTGACCGACGCGGTGCTGACCGGCGTCTCGGCCGGCGTGCTGAGCGTCGACGGCAAGGGCGTGATCACCCGCTCCAACCGGTCGGCGCTCGACCTGCTGGCCTTGCCGGAAGACGGCGTGGTCGGGCGCTCGCTGATCGGCGTGATGCCCGAGCTCGGCCCGCTGGTCGAGCAGGCCGCCGAGCGGCCCGATCGGCTCACCCAGGGCCAGGTCGAGATCCTCCAGAGCGGCACCCGCCGCATCCTGCTGGTCCGCATCAGCGCCGCCTCCGACGCCGGCTCGGTCGTGACCTTCGACGACGTCACCGACCTGATGTCGGCCCAGCGCATGGCGGCCTGGGGCGACGTGGCGCGGCGCATCGCGCACGAGATCAAGAACCCGCTGACCCCGATCCAGCTGTCGGCCGAGCGGCTGAAGCGGCGCTACCTCAAGCAGATCAAGGAGGACCCCGAGACCTTCACGATCTGCACCGACACCATCATCCGGCAGGTCGGCGACATCGGCCGCATGGTCGACGAGTTCTCGTCGTTCGCCCGCATGCCGCGCCCGACCGTCAAGCCGGAGGACGCCAAGGAACTCTGCCAGCAGGCGCTGTTCCTCCAGCGCAATGGCAATCCCGAACTGCGCTACGTCAGTACCCTTCCGGACGGGCCGGTGGCCCTGGTCTGCGATCGTCGCCAGGTCAGCCAGGTGCTGACCAACATCCTCAAGAACTCGGCCGAGGCGATCGAGGGCCGCGAGGCGGCACCCGGCGAGACATTGCCCCAGGGCGAGATCTCGCTCAGCCTGCGCGACGACGGGGCGACGGTGCGCATCGTCGTCGAGGACAACGGCAAGGGCCTGCCCAAGGAACACCGCGAGCGGCTCACCGAGCCGTACATGACGACGCGCAGCAAGGGCACCGGCCTCGGCCTCGCGATCGTCAAGAAGATCATGGAAGACCACGGCGGCTACCTGGCGCTCGACGACCGCGAGGGTGGCGGCGCGCGCATCAGTCTGGTATTCCGGCGAGACGCGAAGGAAATCGCGTCGGCACGTGCCTCGGCGGCGGCCGCACAATGATCCGCCCCCCTCTGCGGACAGCATGAAGAGCCATGGGCCACGATATCCTCATCGTCGATGACGAACGCGACATCTGCACGCTGATCGCCGGCATCCTCGAGGATGAAGGCCACACCGCGCGACGCGCCCACAACAGCACCGAGGCGATCGAAGCCGTGCGGCAGCGCCGCCCCGCGCTGGTGATCCTCGACGTCTGGCTGCAGGGCAGCGAACTCGACGGTCTGCAGATCCTCGAGGTGATCCGGCGCGAGGAGCCGCCGGTGCCGGTCGTCATGATCTCCGGCCACGGCACGATCGACACCGCGGTGTCGGCGATCAAGAACGGCGCCTACGACTTCATCGAGAAGCCGTTCAAGGCCGACCGGCTGCTGCTGGTGGTCGACCGCGCGATCGAGGCCGACCGCCTGCGCCGCGAGAACGCCACGCTGCGCCGGCGCGCCGGCGGCGAGGTCTCCTTCGTCGGCGGCTCGGTCGCCGCGGCCGGCGTGCGCAGCCAGATCGAGAAGGTCGCCTCGACCGGCAGCCGCGTGCTGATCACCGGCCCCTCCGGCTCGGGCAAGGAAACGGTCGCCCGGCTGATTCACCAGGGCTCGAAGCGGGCCGAGGGTCCGTTCGTGGTCGTCAACTGCTCGGCCCTGCCGACCGAGCGCCTCGAGCTCGAACTGTTCGGCACCGACGGCGACGGCGGCGGCGACGTGCTGCGCGTCACCGGCGCCTTCGAGATGGCGCACGGCGGCACGCTGCTGCTCAAGGAAGTGTCCGACCTGCCGCTGCCGGTGCAGCGGCGGCTCGCCCGCGTGCTGCAGGAGCAGTCGTTCCTGCGCGACGGCGGCAACACCAAGGTCGAGGTCGACGTGCGCGTGCTGGCGACCAGCGCCCAGCCGCTGCAGGACGAGATCGCCAAGGGCACCTTCCGCGAGGAGCTCTACCATCGCCTCAACGTCGTCTCGCTGCGCGTGCCGCCGCTCAGCGAGCGCCGCGAGGACATCCCGGAGGTCGCCAACGACCTGCTGCAGCGCGTCGCCGACGCCACCGGCCTGACGCCGCGGCCGATCGGCGAGGACACGCTGGCGGCGCTGCAGGGCCACGACTGGCCGGGCAACGTGCGCCAGCTGCGCAACGTCATCGAGCGCCTGCTGATCCTGGCGCCGGCCGGCGGCGGCCCGATCCGGGCCGACGTGCTGCCCAACGACGTCAGCGAGGACGCACCGTCGGTGCTGCGCTGGGAGAAGGGCGGCGAGATCATGCAGCTGCCGCTGCGCGACGCCCGCGAGGTCTTCGAGCGCGAGTACCTGCTGGCCCAGGTGACGCGGTTCGGCGGCAACATCTCGCGCACCGCGACCTTCGTCGGCATGGAGCGCTCGGCGCTGCACCGCAAGTTGAAGTCGCTCGGCCTGCACGGCGGCGCGACCGACGACCGTCCCGGCGGCGAGCCGGCACCGGAGATTCGAGGAGCGTAAGAGATGTCGCGATTTGCCTACGTCAACGGACGGTACGTCGAGCACCGCGAGGCCAGCGTTCACATCGAGGACCGCGGCTACCAGCTGGCGGACGGCGTCTACGAGGTGGTCGGCATCCGCGACGGCAAGCTGATCGACGAGGACCTGCACCTCGACCGGCTCGGCCGCTCGCTCAAGGAGCTGCGCATCGAGTGGCCGGTCGCGCGCGGCACCCTGTCGTTCATCATCCGCGAGCTGATGCGGCGCAACCGCCTGCGCGACGGGCTGGTCTACATGCAGGTCACGCGCGGCGTCGCCCGGCGCGACCATGCCTTTCCGACCAGGCCGGTGAAGCCGGCCCTGGTGCTGACGACCAAGTACATGAAGCGCACCGACATCGACCCGGGCGCGGGGGTCGGCGTGAAGAGCCAGCCCGACATCCGGTGGGGCCGCTGCGACATCAAGACGGTCGGGCTGCTGCCCAACGTGCTGGCCAAGCAGGCGGCGCGCGAGAGCGGCGCCTACGAGGCGTGGCTGGTCGACGGCGAGGGCAACGTCACCGAGGGCGCCTCGACCAATGCCTGGATCGTCACCGCCGACGGCGAGCTGGTGACCCGCAAGACCGACAACCACATCCTGGCCGGCATCACCCGCCACACGCTGAAGAGCCTTGCCGACAAGCTGCAGCTCAAGCTGGTCGAGCGGCCGTTCTCGCTGGCCGAGGCGAAGAAGGCGAAGGAGGCGTTCATCAGCAGCGCCACCTCGTTCGTGACGCCGGTGGTCAGGATCGACGGCGAGGCGGTGGGCGACGGCAAGGTCGGGCCGACCGCCAAGCGCCTGCGCGAGGAGTACATCCGCTTCGCCGAGGCGGGCGAGCCGGTGACATGACGACGGCGAGGCCGGTGGCGCCGCCGCGCGCCATCCTGTTCGACTGGGACAACACGCTGGTCGATACCTGGCCGACCATCGTCGAATGCTACGAGACCACGTTCCGCGCGCTCGGACGCACGCCGTGGACCGCCGCCGAGGTCCAGGAGCGGGCGCACGGTTCGCTGCGGGAGGTCTTCCCGACACTGTTCGGGGCCGAGGCCGGCCGCGCCGAGCAGGTGTTCTATGACACTTTCCACCGCATCCACCTCGAGCGCCTCGCGGCGCTGCCGGGGGCGGCCGACCTGCTGGCCCATGTCGATGGGCTGGGCTGCTACGTCGCGGTGGTCAGCAACAAGGTTGGGGACAACTTGCGCACCGAGCTCAGCCACCTCGGCTGGGAACGCTGGGTCCGCCGCGCCGTGGGCGCCAAGGACTGTGCCCGCGACAAGCCGGCGCCCGACCCGATCTTCAAGGCGCTCGACGGCACGGGAATTGCCCCGGACGAGACGGTCTGGATGGTTGGTGACAGCCTGGCGGACCTCCGATGCGCCCACGCGGCCGGCTGCCTGCCGGTGCTCGTCGGCGGGCCGGAGGAACTGCCGGCGTCGTTGCTGGCTCATCCACCCCGGCTGCGGGCGCGTAACTGTCACGAACTGGTGGCATTGCTTTGACCCGTGCCGGCCCTATATTTGGTTCAACTCGGTAGCGGGTATCGACCCGTACCTTCCCAACGGCATCCGGCGGGGCCCTCCCGTCGGCGGTCGGACGCCCAGCAAGAGGCCAAGAACATGAGCGAGAAGGCACAGAACGTTCAGGACGTCTTCCTGAATCACCTGCGCAAGAACAAGACCCCCGTCACGATCTTCCTGGTGAACGGCGTGAAGCTGCAGGGGATCGTCACCTGGTTCGACAACTTCTCGGTGCTGCTGCGCCGTGACGGCCATTCGCAGCTTGTCTACAAGCACGCGATCTCGACCATCATGCCGGTCACGCCGGTGCAGCTGTTCGACGGCGACAAGGCCGACGCAGCGGGTTGATTTGACAGAAACGCCCGAGCCGAACCGACAGGAACGACGCCGGCGCCAGCCCAACGAGACCGCCCGGCCACGGACCGTGGCCGCGGTGCTGTGCCCGTACGAGCCCGGCAGCCGCGGCGACCGCGACCGCGACGCCAAGGTCGAGGAGGCGGTGGGCCTCGCCCGGGCGATCGATCTCGACGTGGTGCTGGCCGAGCCGGTGCCGATGCGCCGCGTGACGCCCGCCACGCTGATCGGCAAGGGCGTGGTCGAGCGCGTCAAGGAACGGGTGGCGGAGCAGGGGATCGGCCTGGTGGTGGTCGACGACCGCCTGACGCCGGTCCAGCAGCGCAACCTCGAGAAGGCCTGGGAAGCCAAGGTCATCGATCGCACCGGCCTGATCCTCGAGATCTTCGGCGCGCGCGCCCGGACCCATGAAGGCCGCCTGCAGGTTGAACTCGCCGCCCTCGACTACCAGCGCGGCCGCCTCGTGCGGTCGTGGACCCACCTCGAGCGCCAGCGCGGCGGCTTCGGCTTCCTCGGCGGCCCCGGCGAGTCGCAGATCGAGATCGACCGCCGCCTGATCGGCGAGCGCATCGTGCGCATCAAGCGCGACCTCGAGGCGGTGCGCCGGACCCGCGCGGTCAACCGCTCGGGCCGCCGCAAGGCGCGCCTGCCGACCGTCGCCCTGGTCGGCTACACCAACGCCGGCAAGTCGACGCTGTTCAACCGGCTGTCGGGCGCCGGGGTGATGGCGAAGGACCTGCTGTTCGCCACGCTCGATCCGACCATGCGCTCGATCAAGCTGCCCAATGGCAAGGGCTGCGTGCTGTCCGACACGGTGGGTTTCGTGTCCGACCTGCCGACCCACCTCGTGGAGGCCTTCCGGGCGACCCTCGAGGAGGTGCTCGAGGCCGACCTGATCATCCACGTGCGCGACATCGCCCACCCCGACACCGAGCAGCAGCGGATCGACGTCGAGACCGTGCTGCGCGAGCTGGGCGTGATCGGCGACGAGGCGGCGGGCGAGGGGCGGCCGATCATCGAGGCCCTGAACAAGGTCGACTCGCTGCCGCCGGACGCCCGCGAGGTGCTGCGGACCCGGGCCGATACCGGCCCCGAGCGGGCCCGCCAGTTCCCGGTCTCGGCGCTGACCGGGGACGGCGTCGACCGCCTGCTGGAGGAGATCGGCGACCGGCTTGGCCGCGGCGAGGCTCGCGAGGTCACGGTGCCGCTCAGCGACGGGGCGACCATCGCCTGGCTGTACCGCAACGGCGAGGTGCGCAGCCGCCACGACGAGGGCGAAACCGCCCACCTGACGGTCGCCCTGGACGCCGCCGCGGCGGCCCAGTTCGAGCGGCGGCTGGCGCGTTGACACCGGGCCGCCCGGATACCTATAAGCGGCCCCTCAGGACGAAGGAAACACCATGAAATTCAAGCCCTTGCACGATCGTCTGCTGGTCAAGCCGATGACCGCGGAGACCAAGACCAAGGCCGGCATCATCATTCCCGACACGGCGCAGGAAAAGCCGATGCAGGGCGAGGTCGTCGCGGTCGGCAAGGGCCGCCGCCTCGAGGACGGCCGCCTGCAGGCGCTCGACGTCAAGGTCGGCGACAAGGTGATCTACGGCAAGTGGTCGGGCACCGAGGTCAAGCTGGGCGGCACCGACCTGGTCATCCTCAAGGAAGAGGATCTCTTCGGCATCCTTGGCTGACGCCATGTTGAGGGCCGGCGATGCGGAACGGGTCGCCGAGCTGATGCGTGAAACCGCGGCGGCGGAACTGCTGCCGCGTTTCCGTTCCCTGTCCAAGGAAGACATCCGCCACAAGCGGCCGGGTGACATCGTCACGGTCGCCGACGAGGCGTCGGAGCTGCGCCTCGCGGCCGGTCTCGCGCGCATCCTGCCGGGCGTCCCGGTGGTTGGCGAGGAGGCGGTCGAGCAGGACCCCTCGCTGGTCGACCTGATCGGGCGGCCTGGCGAGAGCTGCTGGGTGGTCGACCCGCTCGACGGCACCAACAACTTCGCCCACGGCCGCGACCGCTTCGCGATGATCGTCTGCCTGGTCCGGGACGCCCGCACCGTGGGCGGCTGGATCCTCGACGTGCCGCGCGGCCACATGGCGGTGGCGCTGCGCGGGCAGGGCGTCACGCTCGATGGCACGCCGGTGCGGCGCGGCCGCCCGGAGCGGGCGCCGGTCGGCTTCATCGGCTTCAAGGTGCGCAAGGAGATCGAGCGGCAGCTGCCGGCCGACCGCCGCCGGGCGCTCGGCGGGCTGTCGACCATGAGCTGCGCCGGGGCCGAGTACCTCGAGATCCTGGCCGGCCGGGCCGACTTCAATCTCTACCGGATGACCAAGCCGTGGGATCACGCCGCCGGCGCGCTGATGCTGGCCGAGGCGGGCGGCGGGGCCGAGCGGTTCGACGGGGCGCCCTACGGGCCGTCGCAGCCGATCACCAGCGGCCTGATCGGGGCGATCCACCCGCGGACGCTGGCCGAGGTGCGGGGCTTGTTCGAGGCGGCCCGGCTGCCGCTGCTGGCGGGGCTGCTGCCCGGCTAGGATCTCAGGTCCGCGTCTTGGCTTCCTGCCAGAACGCTTCCATCTCCTCGAGGCTGGCATCGGCCGGCTTGCGGCCGGTTTCGGCCAGGCGACGCTCGATGTGGCGGAATCGCCGCTCGAACTTGTCGTTGGTCGCCCGCAGGGCCGCCTCGGGGTCGAGCTTGAGGTGTCGCGCCAGGTTGGCGACCGCGAACAGCACGTCGCCCAGCTCGTCGGTCGCGCGGGCCTGGTCGACCGTGCCGGCCGACAGCTCGGCGCGCAGTTCGCCCAGTTCTTCCTCGATCTTGTCGATCACCGGGCCGATCTCCGGCCAGTCGAAGCCGACCCGGGCGGCGCGCTTCTGCAGCTTCTCGGCGCGGACCAGCGCGGGGAGGGCGCGCGCCACCCCGTCGAGCGTCCCGGCCGGCTGGGCGGCCTCGCCCCGGGCGGCCCGTTCGGCGGCCTTGCGGGCCTCCCAGGACGCGGTCTGCTCCTCGGCGGTGTCGATCACGGCGTCGCCGAACACGTGCGGGTGCCGGGCGACCATCTTGTCGGCGATGCCCTGGGCAACGGCGGCGAAGTCGAAGGCGCCGGCCTCGGGCGCCAGCTCCGAGGCCATCTGGGCGTGGTAGACGACCTGCAGCAGGAGGTCGCCCAGTTCCTCCTTGAGGCTGCCCAGGTCATCGCGCTCAATCGCGTCGGCGACCTCGTAGGCTTCCTCGAGCGTGTACGGCGCGATGGTCCGGAAGGTCTGGTCGATGTCCCACGGGCAGCCGTGCTCGCGGTCGCGCAGCCACGCCATGACCGCCAGCAGGCGGGTCAGCGGCTTGCGGGGCAGCGATTCGGGGGTCGGGCGTTGCTTGGCCATGGGGTCCGGGGAGATGTCCGATTATCGTATAATATATATTATGACAAATTCGTATGTATTCGTATTATCAGGGTATTACCAGTTTATCTTCATGTTCTGACTAAGCAGTGCCATCAGCTTGATCCCGCGCGCGGCGTCGCTCGCCGGCACGCCCAGGGTCAGCAGCATGCCCTCCTTGGGCTGGCCCGGCTTCGGGATCACCAGGTCGAAAACCACCCGGGCCTCGCCGTCACCCGGACCGCGCGGCACGTTCTCGTAGACGATCAGGTACGTGCCGTCGCCCAGCCGCCGGGCCTGCGCCTTGACGCCTGGCTTGTGCGCCTGGATCGACCCGATCTTGGTCGCCGCGTAGTGCTCGGCGTCCTTGACGCCCTCGAACGGGAAATCGACCCGCCAGACGAACACCCGGTACTTCTTGTCGGCGCTCCACGCCGCGGCGCGTTCCCAGTCCTCGGTGGCCTGCCAACCCAGCGGGATCGCGAGTTCCACCCGGATCTGGCCGAAATCGATGCGGGCGAAGCCCCGCTCCTTGTCGATCGCCACGACCCGCGACGGCTGGACGTTCGGTCCGCCGGCGATCATCGGGTCGCCGCGGTGGAAGCTGGCGCCGTTGTCGTTGGTTCCGAAGTCCCGGAAGGTCAGCCCGCCGGCGTCGAGATCGGCCGCCCGGGCGGGCATCGCCGCGACGAGCGCCAGGGCCAGCCCGGCGGCCACCAGGGCGCGCCGCCCGGACTCCTTTTGTCTCTCTTTATCTGATGCTTTAAGAATTGTCTATAACCCATTGTAAAGACGATACAATCGTCAAATGGAAATGACCAACCCGTCGTGGCACGGGTGGACGTTCGGCGGCGTCAGACGATCGACCTCGGCATAGTCCATGTCGACGTGGAGATTGGTCAAGTAGGCTTCGCGCGGGCCGACGCGCTCGATCCACTCCAGCGCGAGGTCGAGATGGGCGTGCGTCGGGTGCTTGCGGTAGCGCATCGCGTCGACGATCAGGATCTCGCTGCCGGCCATCGCCTCGAAGGCGCTGTCGCCCAGCGCCACCACGTCGTTGGCGTAGGACACCGGCCCGAAGCGGAAGCCCAGCGACGTCGCGATGCCGTGGTCCTGCACCCACGCCCGGACCGGCAGGCCGGCGGCCTCGAACGGCCCCTCCCCGATGCAGGTGTGGCGGTAGATCGGGTTGTAGAAGCCGTCCTCGGCCTGGAAGCAGTAGCCGAAGCGGTGGGACAGGATGCGGAAGGTCCGCTCGTCCGAGTACGACTCGATCACGCCCTGGCGCAGCATGTAGGGCCGCAGGTCGTCGATGCCGTGTACCTGGTCGGCGTGCTCGTGGGTCCACATCACCGCGTCGACGCGCTCTACGGCGGCGTCCAGCAGCTGGGCCCGGATGTCGGGCGAGGTGTCGACCAGCAGGGTCTTGCCGCGGTCCTCGACCAGCAGCGAGCAGCGGCGGCGGCGATTGCGCGGGTCCGAGGGCCGGGCGGCGCCCCACTCCGCGCCTCCCGGGCCGCCGACGCGCGGTACGCCGGCCGAGGTGCCGCAGCCGAGGATCGTCACGCGCACCGGTCGCGCTCCGCCTTGGTGAACAGCCGGAAGAAATTGTCCGTCGTGGCGGCCTCCAGCTCGGCCAGGCCGACGCCCTTCAGCTCGGCCACCTTGGCGGCGGTGTGGGCCACGTAGGCCGGCTCGTTGGTCTTGCCGCGGCGCGGCACCGGCGCCAGGTAGGGCGCGTCGGTCTCGACCAGCAGCCGGTCGAGCGGCAGGTCGCGCACGATGGTGCGCAGCGCCTCGGCGGCCTTGAAGGTCACGATGCCGGAGATCGAGATGTAGAAGCCGAGCGCGAGGGCGCGCCGGGCGACCTCGGGACCGGAACTGAAGCAGTGGATCAGGCCGGTGAAGGCCCCCTTCGCGTATTCCTGCTCGAGCAGTTCGGCGGTCTCGCTGTCGGCGTCGCGGGTGTGCACGATCACCGGCAGGCCGGTCTCGCGCGCCGCCGCGACATGGGTCCGGAAGCTCTCGGCCTGCTCGGCGCGCGGGCTGTGCTCGTAGAAGAAATCGAGGCCGGTCTCGCCGATGCCGACGACCTTGGGATGGCGTGTCGCCTCGACCAGCCGGTCGGGGGTGCGCTGCCCCTCCTCCTGCGCCTCGTGCGGGTGCACGCCGACCGAGCACCAGACGTTGGCGTGGCGCTCGGCGATCGCCCGCACCTTGTCGAAGCGGTCGAGCCGCGTGCCGATGGTCAGCAGGCCGCCGACCCCGGCGGTGCGGGCGCGTGCCAGCACGCCCGGCTCGTCCGCCGCCAGTTCATCGAAGTCGAGGTGGCAGTGGCTGTCGATCAGCATCAGCCGCCGGCCTTCGGGGCCTTGCCGCCCTTCTTCGGCGCCGGCGCGGCCGCCGCCTGGCCGGGCTCGACGTAGCGCGGGAACACGCCCTGCGGCGCCGGCAGCGCCGTGCCCGGGGCCAGCTCGCGGTCGAACGCGGCGAAGGCGCGGTCGGCCGGCGCGATCACCAGCTGGTCGAGGATCCTGCCCGCCGAGTCGGGCATGAACGGCTGCAGCAGCAGGGTGACCCGCCGGATCGTCTCGGCCAGCACCCACAGCACGGTGTCGCGCCGCGCCGGGTCGGTCTTGGCGAGCGCCCACGGCGCCTGCGCGTCGACATAGCGGTTGGCGTCGGCGATCACTTCCCAGATCGCGGCCAGGGCGCGGTGGAAGCCCTGCTCGTCGAGCTCGCCGCGCACCAGGTCGAGCAGGCCGGCGGCGCGCAGCAGGAGCGCCGTGTCGGCCTCGACCAGCGGGCCCTTGGCCGGGACCTGGCCGCCGCAGTTCTTGGCGACGATCGACAGCACGCGCTGGCACAGGTTGCCGTAGGCGTTGGCGAGGTCGCCGTTGAGGCGGCCGACCAGCGCCCGGCGTTGCAGGTCGCCGTCGTTGCCGAACGGCACCTCGCGCAGCAGGAAGTAGCGCACCGGGTCGAGCCCGTAGGTCTGCACCAGCTCGACCGGGTCGATCACGTTGCCCAGCGACTTCGAGATCTTCTGGCCCTCGTTGGTCCACCAGCCGTGCGCGAACACGCGCTCAGGCGGCGCCACGCCGGCGGCCATCAGGAAGGCCGGCCAGAACACGCAGTGGAAGCGGATGATGTCCTTGCCGACCATGTGGAGGTTGGCCGGCCAGTACTTCCACAGCGGGTTGTTGGTGTCCGGGTAGCCGCACTCGGTGATGTAGTTGGTGAGCGCGTCGAGCCACACGTACATGATGTGCTTGTCGTCGCCCGGCACCGGGATGCCCCACGAGAAGCTGGTGCGCGACACCGACAGGTCCTGCAGGCCGCCGCGCACGAAGCTGATGACCTCGTTGCGCCGGCTCTCCGGGGCGATGAAGCGCGGGTTGGCCTCGTAGAAGGCCAGCAGCTTGTCGGCCCACGCCGAGAGCTTGAAGAAGTAGGACGGCTCCTCGACCCACTCGACCTCGGCGCCGCTCGCGGTGGCGCGCCGCTTGTTGTCGGGGCCGACCTCGGTCTCGCCCTCGACGAAGTAGGCCTCGTCGCGCACCGAGTACCAGCCGGCGTACTTGCCCTCGTAGATGTCGCCCGACGCGACCAGCTTCTCCCACAGCGCCTGGGCGGCCACGTAGTGCCGCTTCTCGGTGGTGCGGATGAAGTTGTCGGGGCTGTAGTTCATCGTCCGCACGAGGTCGCGGAACGACTGGCTGACCCGGTCGGTGAAGGCCTGCGGCGCGAGTCCCGCCGCGGCCGCCGCCTTCTCGACCTTCTGGCCGTGCTCGTCGGTGCCGGTCAGGAAGTGAACGTCGCGGCCGTCGAGGCGCATGAAGCGGGCCAGCACGTCGCAGGCGAGCGTCGTGTAGGCGTGCCCGATGTGCGGCACGTCGTTGACGTAATAGATCGGCGTGGTGATGTAGTAGGTACGACCCGACATGACTCTCGCTCCGGACGGCGTCCCCGAACGAACGCCGCCTGCCTTCAGCGCATCGCCGACTGGAGATACAGGAAGCTGTTGAGCACCGCCTGCTTGCGATCGACGTTGACCGCATCGGTCCGGGACAACAGGCGGGCGACCTTTTCCCATGCCTCCATCCAGCGATCAAGGCTGCCCGAGGCGGCCAGCCGGGCCTGCAGGCCGCGCTCGGACGGCACCACGGCGGCGGGTTCCTGGCCGGTCGCGAGGTTGCGCGCGAGGCCCTTCAGCCAGGCGTCGAACAGATAGTTCAGCGACCGCCACGCCGCGTTGGCTTCCTCGCCCTTGCGCGCGAAGCGCTCGGCGAAGCCGTGCAGGCGCGGCATGTCGAGGTCCGGCAGGGTCGCCAGCAGGCCGACCATCTCGCCGTAGAGGTCGAGGCTGCCCGAGCCGGACAGGTCGAGGGCGCGGCCGATGCTGCCGTCGGACAGCCGGGCCAGCGCCGCCCTCTCCTCTTCCTTCAACGTCGGCGCCTTCTCGGCCAGCAGCCGCGCCAGCGTGTCCTCGGCCAGCGGCTGCAGGGCCAACCGGCGGCAGCGCGACCGGATGGTCGGCAGCAGGCGGCCCGGCGCGTGGGTCACGATCAGCAGCACCGCGTTGGGCGGCGGCTCCTCGAGGATCTTCAGCACCGCGTTGGCGCTGTTGCGGTTCATCTCGTCGGCCGAGTCGACGATCGCGACGCGCCACTGGCCCATCGCCGGCGTCATGTGCATGAAGGCGCCGAGGTCGCGCACGTCGTCGACCACGATCTCGGCGCGGATGCGGCCGTTGTCGGGATGCAGCGTGCGGCGCAGGTGGAACAGGTCGGGATGCGAGCGCGCGTCGACCAGGGCGCGGCCGGGCGCGTCGGCATCGACGTCGAGCCCCTGCGGCGCGCCACCGCCGAACAGCCCGCCCTGCGACGTGCCGCACAGCAGGAAGCGCGCGAACCGCCAGGCCAGCGTCGCCTTGCCGATGCCGCGCGGGCCGGAGATCAGCCAGGCATGGTGCAGCCGGCCGCTCTCGTGCGCCGCCAGCATCGTCTTCTCGGCCGCCTCGTGGCCGAGCAGCCGCTCGCTGCGCCACGGCGGCGACCAAACATAGGGCCACTCCAGCTTCTCGAGCGCCGCCGGATCGGCCGGGGTCTTGCCGCGCGCCATCGCTCAGGCCGCCAGCCGCGCGCGCACCGCGCCCTCGATCGCCGCGGCGATGGCGTCGATCGACTGCGTGGCGTCGATCACGACGCAGCGCTCC
>Ga0102832_1000795_pt1 | contig 35163 bp, 31 predicted proteins | sample EBPBio282013_DNA_FD_88942 | JGI IMG/M metagenome (GOLD analysis project Ga0102832, IMG submission 88942) | Wastewater treatment Type I Accumulibacter community from EBPR Bioreactor in Madison, WI, USA - Reactor 2_5/28/2013_ DNA (Illumina Assembly) | ecosystem: Engineered > Bioreactor > EBPR >... | reverse complement strand
CCCACCACCATCCTTAAAGACTTCAACTCCACAGGAGCCAAGTCCTATCGGGGCGACAACTATTCTGCCGCGGGGGGGCCGTCGACCGTGGAACTGATTGACGCTGAAGTACACATCTTCGGCGCTGGCCTCCGCTGCGAGCAGGTCGATCGCGAGGCTTGCCTTGCGCGTGCGCCAGTGCGGCTCTTTGCCTGGCGTCCAGATGATGACCTTCGACTCGCTGCTGCCATGTATCAGCGACGCATGCTCCTCCGGTCGCAGCACCGAAGCGACTGCGTCTTTCACCGCTCTACCTGGTTGGTGTGTGAGTTGCGTCGGTCGTTCGAGGTCTGCCGATCCGTTTACTCGAAGGCAATCTTGCGGTCTGCGCTGAATCCGATCCTGCGAGTTGGCGCAGCCAATCTCGGCATGAACCCAGGCGCCACACTCGCTTACGTCCAAACCCGGCCACGTTCGGTGGCAAAGCTGTCGGATTTGCGTAGAGGTATCGATAGATCATGCCGGCTGTGGTTGCCAGCAGCGCGGCAAGTTCGACTGGGCCAATCAATTGGTCATCGTCGTAGCTGGCAAGGTCTTTGCGCACCTTGGCGTAGTCGGGCTTCTGCTTTTGAGTCATGGACACCTCTGCTGACTTGGGAGGTGCTCAGCCTACTGAGCACCACCTGAGCCAACCAAGACCTGAATAGGCGCCCGCGCTGTGCCATTTCAGGTCTCGCATCCGGGGCTTCCGATGTCGGCTAGCAGCGGAGAGATGGGGCACATACAACTTTTCTGCGGCGCTTCGTCGTTCCGATGAAACGAGCGGTGAGCGCAAATCTTTCTGAATCAGACCGACGTGTTATTGGATATGCGGCCGTAGACTTGAGACAAACACGATCATCGGCATTCGAAGAGAGTCATGGGAAACGTTGCACGTCCGGCTGAAGTCAAGGCAGGTAAGCAAGCTGCGTCGCAGATCTTGACAACTCTTCTGCTGCGCAAGCGCATGGATGGCCAGACGAAGGGAGAGGCCGGACAGGACCTCCAAGAGATCTATCGAGTAGTCGATAGTGACAGCAGCTCGGCCATGGGCGACTATTGGCTGAAGTTGACGCGTGGCAGGAAGGTGCTCAGCGACGAAGTACTCGCCCGCGTTGCCCACGAGGCCGTTGCAAACGGGCAGATCACGCATGAGGACTATCCACTGCTGAAGTTGAGCAGCGGTGGCTCGCGGCTGTTGCAAATCATCGGCAATCTGCTCATCGAATCCCACTCGGGCGTAGAGCTAGATTCGCAGAAGGTCGACCGCAACCTCAGATCTTGGCAATTGGCGCATTTCGAAGCCAAGGATCGTCGCGTTGAGGAGCGCGACAGGCTTCGATCTAGGCTCAAAGCTGTTTCTGAGGAAGTCACTTCGGCTTTGCGCGCCACCGACGATCTGCTGGAGGCTCTTGCGCAGACCGAGTACTTCGAGATTCCCTACCGACCGTCAGACCCGGTGCCTGGCACTCACGATGACCGGCCGTACCGAAGTTCGGTCGAGCAGTTCATTGACTTGATGACATCGCTTCGGGCCGCGCTGGCTGATGGAGCCCAAGCGGCCAGTGTGGTCAGCGTGCAAGAGGCGGATCTATTGGGGTTTGCCGACATACCTCGGGTTGAACCGCAATGCGCCAATCTGTCAGAGAGCCTGAAGGCATTGAGCGCGCAAACCCTGGAATTGATCGCGGTCGAGTGGGATGACGATGACACGGGCGAGATCGTCTTGGAAGATGTGGGCGATGTGACGGAGCCGCTGCCAGGCACGCCCGTAAGACTCCTGTGGATTCGGCCAGCGCAGGACGAGTCATCCTCCTGAACGGTACGCGCCTCGGCACCAAGGTTGCACGCGAGTGGTTCAGCGGTTGGCACGTTTTTGCCACAGCGCCGAGTAGAATCAGGTCGAAGCTGATCGAATCAAGTCGAGAGGGAAACCCAGTTTAATCAACCACTTAGCGCTACTCACCAGTCAGAGGCAAGCTGCGATTTTCGGCTGTTAATCCGTAGGTCCCTGGTTCGAGCCCAGGTCGGGGAGCCAAAAAACTCGAAGCGAATCAAGGCCTTGCAGCGATGCAAGGCCTTTTTTGTTGGTGAACGCGCTCCACGTTTCGTGTTCGCCATGGCGTTGCCACTGCCGACGACCGGCCCGCGTCGACCGCTGGGCGCGGCGTCTCCCATACCGCTTCGTCGGCGCCGCCAGTGCAACAATGGCGCGATGCAATCTGCATACAGTCAGTCGACAATCGTGGCCCCCTGGTCGAGCCCCGAGGCGGCCGGCTTCGACGGCCGCGCGCTCGATTTGCTCGATCGCGACCTGGCGCGGATGCACGACGACGGCGCGTTGCCCGCGATTGCGCTGCTGATCGCCCGGCACGGCCGCGAGGTGCGCGTGACGTGCCACGGCGGCAGCGGCGCTGCCTCGACGCCGGCGGTCGACGCCGAGACGCCGTTTCGCTGGTATTCGCTGAGCAAGCCGGTGACGTCGTTTGCGCTGCTGACCTTGCACGACGAAGGCCGCTGGCAGCCTGGCGACCCACTGGCGCGCCACCTGCCCGAACTCGCCGACCTGCGCGTGGCGGTGGCCGATGACCGCGCTGCGATCAGCGCCCTCGCGACCGAGCCGCTGCAGCGGCCGCCCACCGTGCAAGACCTGCTCGGGCACCGCGCCGGCTTCGCATATGGCATCGCGACGCCGCCGCCGCATCCGGTGGATGCCTTGTATGCGCGGCGGCGGGTGCTCGACTTCCAACAGCCGCTGGCCCGCCTGGTCGGCCGGGCGGCCGCGCTGCCGCTGGTGGCGCAGCCGGGGCAGCGCTTCCACTACAGCATTGCGCACGACCTGCAGGGCGCCGTCGTCGAACGCCTGTGCGGCCAGCCTTTCGGCGATGCCTTGCGGCAACGCGTGCTCGCGCCGCTGGGCATGCACGACACCGGCTTCCACGTGACGCCGGCGCAGGCGCCGCGGCTGGCGGCGCTGTGGCAGTCGGGCGCCGGCGGGCGCGCCGAGGCGGCCGCGCCCGGGCCGCTGGTATGGGACGTGACGCAGCCGCCGGCGCTGCAGTCGGGCGGCGGCGGCCTGGTCGGCAGCTTGGCCGACCTGCACCGTTTCGCGCAGGCGGTGATGGCGGTGGCCACCAACGCACCGGGCGCGCTGCTCGGCCCGCGCAGCCGTGCGTTGGCGGTCACGCCGCTGCATCACCAGGTGCCGGCGGCCGGCGGCCACCCGACGGCGCTTGGATACTGCGGCGGCGGCCTGTACCGGCTGGACGAGCCCGCCGTGCTCGGCTCGCCGGTCAACCCGGGCACGCTGCAGGCCGCCGGCGCGGGCGGCGGCTTCTTCAGCGCCGATCCGGCCAGCGGCATCGTGCTGTGCGGCTTGATGAGCGTGCTCGGCTGGCGGCGGCCCGAGGTGCCGGCCTTCCTCGCCGAGCAGCGCGTCTACGCGGCGCTGCGCGCCGACGTTGACCGCGCTTTTCTGTCGACATGATGTATTCTGCCGGGCGCGGGGCGGGATGCTGGACGGCGTTGGACGCCCCGCGCAAGGAGCCCTCTTGAACGACGACATCCGCAGCGGCGGCGGCAGTAGCGGCGACAGTAGCGGCGGCGACAGCGCCCGGGCCGCGCCGGCGGCCTTCGGCGGCCTGGCCTACGTGCTGCGCGTGCAGGCGATGATCATCGTCGGCACGCTGTCGGCGCTGACGATGCCGGTCTGGTGGGCCGCCGTCTCGCACGTGCGCGGCTGGGACATCGTGGCATTCGGGACGATGAACACCGCCAACGCGGCGATGGGCTTCGTGGTCGGCACCTGGCTGACGATCTACCTGAAGCGGCTGGACCGGCGCCAGGTGCTGGTGGCTTGCGGGCTGATCATGATGGCCGTCGAGCTGGCCACCAGCGTCGTCACGCAACTGCCGTTGTTCTTCGCGCTGCGGGCGCTGAACGCGGCGGCGGTCGGCACCGTCACCGTGCTCGGCATGGTCTACCTGGGCTTCACGCCGAACCCGGCGAAGAGCTACGGCTGGTACTCCACCTTCCAGGCGCTGACGCAGGCGGTGGGCCTGTTCGTCGTGCCGCAGTTGGCCGCGCGGCTGGGCTTCAACGGGCTGCAATGGACGCTGGCCGGCGGCGGCGCGCTGGTGGCGCTGCTGGCCGCCCGGCTGCCCCGCTACGCCCCCAGCGCGGCGCCGGCCGCCGGCAGCGACGCGGCCGCCACGCCCGCGCCCGCGGTGCCGCCGATTCCCTGGGCGGCCGCCGTGCCGGCGGTGTTGTGCACCATCGCGTTCAGCTTCTACACCACTGACTTCTTCGGTTATTCAGAACGCTTCGGCAACGCGCGCGGCATCGATGCGCAGACCATCGGCACCATCCTCGCGGTGACGACGGCGGTCGGCGTGCCGGCCTCGCTGTTCGTCTCGTGGCTGGGCGACCGCCTCGGCCTGCTGCTGCCGATCAGCGCGGCGTCGGTCGCCGGCGCGGCGGCGGCGTTGCTGCTGCTGTTCCCGCAGTTCGGGCTGGCCGGCTACTGGGTGGCGATGTCGGTGTTCAGCATCGTCTGGAGCTTCATGCTGCCGTACCTGCTGGCCTTGACGGCGCGCGTCGACCCGGTCGGCCGCCTGCTGGTGGCCACGCAACCGCTGCGCGCGGCGGTGTCGGCCGGGCTGGCGGGCGTCGTGACGATGGCCACGGCCTGGGCCGGGCTCGCCGCGGTGGCCTGGATGGCGGCCGCCGCCGTGCTGCTGTGCCCGCTGCTGGCGCTGCTGGCGCTCAAGCTCAAGGCGCGCACGGCGGCCGACCGGCCTGCGCTGCCGGCCGCTTCAGCGGCTTGAGCGCAGTTGCATCGACCCGGTCGGCCGGGCGCCGAATTCGCGCATCAGCCGGTTGCGCAGGATGTCGAGGTCGCGCACGCCGGCCTGCTCGGCGGCCAGGGCGTCCTGCGCCTCCACGGCGGCGACGATGGCGTGGTGCTCCGAGAAATCGGCCCGCACCGACTTGTCGCCTTCGAAGAACGCGCACAGCCGGAACAGGCGCTGCCCCTGGTCGAGCAGCACGCCGAGCCAGGCCGTGTACACCGGATTGCCGCCCGCTTCGGCCACGGCCATGTGGAAGGCGCGGTTCTCGCGCATCTGCACGACCACTTCCTTGTCCTTGTAGCCGCGCTCGAGCTGGCGCGCCTTGACGACGATCTCGCGCAGGTTCACCGGCGTGCGGTTCATCGCCGCCAGCCGCGAGGTCACGCGGTACATCAGCTCCATCGCGTCGAGGAAGCCCGGCACCTGCGCGATGTCGAAGGGCGTGACCAGCGGGCTGCGGTTGGCCTGGGTCTGGATCAGCCCCTCGGCCGACAGCCGGATCAGCGCCTCGCGCACCGGCGAGCGCGACAGCTGGAAGCGGCGGCCCAGTTCGATCTCGTCGAGCAGCGTGCCCGGCGCGATCTTCAGGTTCAGGATGTCGTCGCGCAGCGCCTCGTAGACCACCGCTGCGCCGGTGCCGCGCGCGCGCGTGGTCGCCGGCTCGGGGGCTGCACGGCGGGTGGTGGTGCGGGTGGTCGTGGTCTTCTTCGTCGGCATGTCGGCGCCCCCATTGGCGTTGAATGTCAGTTTAGCGGTGGCCTGCTGCTCCATGTCCTGCTTCCATGTCCTGCTTCCATGCCTTGCTACCCTGCCCTGCGGCGGCCCTCGGGCGCCTGCAGCACAAGGCGCAAGGTCAGCACCTGGAACGGCCCCAGTTCGAGCTGCGCGCGGCCGTTGTCGACCCGCGCCGGCGCCGGCGATTCCTCCAGCAGGTCCGTCACCCAGGCCGCGGCGATGGGCCTGAAGGCCGACAGCGTGACGGGCCCGCGGCGGCCCTGGCGTTCCACCACGCGCACGACCAGCGCACCGTCGTCGTCGGCGCGCTTGACGGTGGCCACTTCGGCGTGCGCGACGTCCAGCGCCAGAAAGGCCAGCGGTGCGCGCAGCGGCGTTCGCGCCGGCGCGGCGCCCGCCGCCCGGCACACGCGCAGCGGCAGGTTCAGCGCACTGGCGTGCGCGTTGGCGTGCGCTGGCGCAACGCCGTCGTGGCACAGCAGGCTGTAGGTGAAGTGGTGCTCGCCCTGATCGGCCTGCGGATCCGGGAAGGTCGGCCCGCGCAGCAGCGACAGCCGCATCACGTGGCCGTTCACGTCGGCGCCGTGCCGGCCGTCGTTGAGCAGGGCGACGCCGAAGCCGGGCTCGCTCAGGTCCACCCAGCGCTGCAGCGGCCCTTCGTAGCGCGCGCGGTCCCACGAGGTGTTGCGGTGCGTGGGCCTGGCGATGTGCGCCCACTGGATCTCATACAGCGCCTCGCGCGCCAGCACGGCGAGCGGGAACGCCACCTTCAGCAGCGTGTGCCGCTCGTGCCAGTCGACGCGGGTCTCGAAGTCGAGCCGGGCATCGTCGTGCGTCAGCGTCACGCATTGCGTGATCACGCTGCCGCGCAGGTGCCGGGTGATGCGCAGCACCACCCGCCACGGGCCTTGCTCGGCGATCTCGAACTGCGCCGCCGGGTCGCAGGTCTCGAACGGCTGGCCGTGCGGGTCGTCGATGTCCCAGGCGTCGCAGTACAGCGGCCGGTCGGCAAAGGCCTGGAAGACGTTGGCCGCTTCGCCGGCCGCCAGCGCGTCGCGGCCGCGCACCTTGTCGAACAGCCGCAGCAGGTTGCCGTCGTCGCCGAACACGGCGCACAGGAAGCGGTTCGCGACCTGGCGCGCCGTGATGGCCAGGCCGCCGTCGTCGGCCGGCGGCTGCGCGCGCGCGCAGGCGATCGGCACCAGCGCATGGGCGGGCCAGCCGGCCGCCGTGGGCGCGGCGAGCCAGCGGTCGGCCGCGGGGTCGGACGCGGGGTCAGACGTGCTGTCAGACGCGCTGTCACCCGCGTGATCGCGCGCCAGATCGCAGCGGCCGTACGGCGCCGCGTTGACCACCACGTCGCCCCAGTGCGCGACGATCACCGCCTGCGCGGCGGCGGCCAGGCCGTCGGCATCTGCAATCACGCTGCCGAGGTCGCGCAGCGCGTCGTCGTAGACCTCGCCGATGCTCGAGCCCGGCAGGATGTCGTGGAACTGCACCGTGCACAGCCGCTTCCACGCCTGCAGCAGCGCGGCGTGCGGATACGGGAAGTCGGGCTCCAACTCGCCGGCCAGCGCCGACAGCCATTCGGCGAGGTGCAGCACCGCTTCCGCGCGGCGGTGCGCGCGCTTGGTGCGGCCCTGGGTCGTCAGCACGCCGCGGTGGAACTCGGCGTAGATCTCGTCGTCCCAGGTCGTCAGCGCGCCGCCGCGCTCGGCCTCGATGCGGCGGAAGAAGTCATCGGCGCGGCTCAAGTGCAGGCGCGGCAGGCCGGGCAGCGATTGCAGCGTGTCGGCGGCGTCCAGCATCTCGGGCGTGGGGCCGCCGCCGCCGTCGCCGTGGCCATAGGCCATCAGGAAGTCGGCCTGCGACGGGTCTTGGCCGCCGGCCACGGTGTCGCGCAGCTCGGCCGCGGTCATCTGCGCGCTGTAGTTGTTGACGCGCAGGTCGCCGCTGCTCGTCGGGTACGGCGTGGTGCCCACGTGCACCAGCACACGCGTGCCGTCCACGCCGCGCCACCAGAAGGTGTCGGCGGGCAGCCGGTTGATCTCGTTCCAGCTCGGCTTGATCGTGAACATCCAGCGCAGGCCGGCCAGCGCCATCAACTGCGGCAGCGCCCAGCTGAAGCCGAAGGTGTCGGGCAGCCACAGCACCCGTGATTCCCGTTCGCCGGCCAGCCGCCGCAGGCTGCGCCGGCCCAGTACCAGCTGGCGCACCAGCGACTCGCCCGACGGCATGTTGGTGTCCGGTTCGACGTACATGCCGCCGGTGGCTTCCCATCGGCCCTCGGCGATGCGCTGGCGGAGCTCGCCTTCGATCTGCGGATGCCGTTGCAGCACCTGCTCGTACAGCAGCGGCTGGCTCTGCAGGAAGTGGTAGCCGGCATGCCGGCGCAGCAGGTCCAGCGCGATGAAGAAGGTGCGCTCGGCCTTGCGCGGCGTCTCGGCCAGCGTCCACAGCCAGGCCAGGTCCAGGTGGCCATGGCCGACGGCGTGCACGGTGGCGGCGGCCGGCGCGGCATCGCCCGCGTGCGGCTGGTTCAGCAGCGCCAGCGCCCGCGCGGCGGCATCGGCGAAGCCGGCCGGGTCCTGCTCGCGTTCGTCCAATGCCGCCAGCGCCTGCGCCAGGCGGGCCGCCACCTGGTGGTGTGCCGGCGCTTGCGGGCTCGACGCCAGCAGCGCGTCGGCAACCGTGGCCAGCGCGGTACACAGGCTTTGCAACGCGGGATCCAGCCAACTCAGGTGGACGCCGCCGAGCACGATGTGGCCATCGCCATCGCCACCACCGACGTCACCACCACCATCGGCGCCGTTCCACAGCGCGCGCACGCCGGTCCAGCCGTCGAGCAGCAGTTCGTGCGGCTGAGCGTCGTGCACCGCCGCGGGCAGCAGCGCACGCGGGTGCATGGGGTTGATGCCGACCAGCGCGTGGCCGTCCAACCAGGCCAGCGCCTCGAAGCGAAAGCCCGGGTCTTCGGGCGCCAGCTCGACCGACACCGCCAGGCTGGCGCCGGCGGGCCAATCGGCCGGCACCGTGAAGCGGCCGCGCAGGCAGGCCGCGCTGAAGCGCGGGTGGCGCGTGATGCCGGGCTGCACCGCGCGCCAGGCGGTGTGCGGCGCCAGGCACTCGCGCGGGCCGTCGGCCACGCACAGGTCGGCCAGCGGGCGGCGGTCGCGCTCCACGCGCGGCAGCAGGCGCCGGCGCACCTGGCGCGCGCGCTCGGCCAGCGGGTGATAGCTCAGCAGCGTCATCGCGACGCATCGTAACCGTAGACAGACCATATACAAGATCTCGCCGGCCGTCCGGCGGGCGGCGTCCACGCGGCGGCGGGCGGCTTTTTCTCGGGGCAGGCAAGCCCCTATCGCTTATCTTGCATACACGTTGTAGACTTGAATTTCGCCACCGACCGGAGTGAAGATGCCCATCCATCCCCTTGCCGATTCGATGACCCTGCACGGGCGACCGTTGCCGCCGCGCGCCGTCGCCCTGGCCGCCTGCCTGGCCTGTGCGCTGCCGCCGGTGCTGGCGCAGTCCGATGGCGGCGACGCACAGACGGTCACCGTCACCTCGGTGCGCAAGAAGCTCGAAGTGGTGCAGGACGTGCCGGCCACGGTGAGCGTCCTGTCGGGCGCCGACCTGGCGGCCGCCGGCGTCAACGACGTGCGCGGCATCGAATACAAGATCCCGGGCCTGGTGCTGGGCGACAAGGGCTTCGACGGGGCGTCGATCGGCATCCGCGGCGCCTCCAGCATCCGCGGCTACACCGGCGACGAAGCGGCGGTGGCCGTGCACCTGGACGGCATCTACGTGCCGCAATCGGGCGCCGCGCTGGGGCGGCTGTTCGACGTCGCGCGCGTCGAGACGCTGTTCGGCCCGCAAGGCAGCCTGTACGGCCGCAACGCGGTGGCCGGCGTGGTCGACATCGTCTCCAACGCGCCGGCGAAGACCTTCGGCGGCGGTGCCCAGGTGTCGCGCTCGTCGTTCAACACGACCACCGTCGAAGGCGTGCTGAACGTGCCGCTGAACGAAGCGCAAGGCCTGCGCTTTGCGCTGTACGGCGCGCGCGGCGACGGCTACGTGAAGAACGTGCTCGACGGCCGCACGGCCGGCAACGACGACTTCACCGCCGGCCGCCTGCGCTATGCCGGCCTGTGGGGCGCCGTGCAGGCCGACCTGACGCTGCAGGTGTCCAAGGACGATTCGCTGCCCGCCCGCCGGCCCAAGCGCCTGGACGACGCCGCCGCACTGACGCAAGGCATCGGCTTCTACCAGACCGCGGTCGACACCAACGAATACTCGCACCGCAAGGACACCAACCTCGCGCTGAAGCTGACCGCCGCGCTCGGCGACCTGAGCTTGCGCTCGATCACCGGCTGGACCACCTACAGCCTGGACGTCAAGTTCGACACCGAGCTGAACCGCGCCGTGCCGCCGATCGGCCTGGCATCCCTCGGCTACCAGGAGAGCAAGGCCTGGTCGCAGGAATTCAGCCTGGCCTCGTCGGGCGACAACACCATCGACTGGCGCGCCGGCGTCTACTTCACCGGCACCAAGGTCAAGGAGAACCGCAAGAACGACGACACGGCCTCGTCGTTCGCCGACGGCGTCACCGGCTACGACGACCTGCGCCTGTGGCAGGACGGCAGCGCGCGCGCCGTGTTCGGCACCGTCGAGTGGAAGCCGGTGCCCGCCGTGTCGGTGGCACTCGGCCTGCGCTACAACAGCGAGACGAAAGAGCAGTCGCAGAACGAAGTCTGGGGCGTCGTGCCGCCCAGCGGCACCATCCCGCTGTGCAGCGAGACCGGCGGCGGTGCCCTGTTCTGCCGCAGCGCGGATACCCGCAAGTTCACCTGGAACGGCGCTTCGGGCGATCTCACGCTGAAGTGGCAGCTCAGCAAGCAGACGCATGCCTACGTGCGTGCGGCGCGGGGCTTCCGCTCCGGCGCGGTGGGCGGCCTGGTGGGCATCGACAACGGCATCGACCAGTTGTTCGGCGGCCCGGGCACCTTCGGGCTTTCCAAGCTCAAGCCCGAGACGCTGGACTCGGTGGAACTCGGCACCAAGAACTCGCTGCTCGGCGGCCGGCTGCTGCTGAACGCCGCCTACTATCACAACGTCTACAAGGATATGCTGGTCTTCACCTCCGACCCGGTGACCTTGCGCATCATCGAAGGCAACCTCGGCAAGACCGTGACGCAGGGGCTGGACCTCAACGGCGCCTGGGTGCCCGACGCCCACTGGCGCCTGGACGCCTCGCTGAACTACTCCGAAGGCAAGATCACCGAGGTCGGGCCAATCGCGATCGGCGTGGCGGTCGGCAACAAGCCGACCTACGCGCCGCGGGTGAGCGCGGCGCTGGCGCTCGGCTACCGCACCAACCTGGCCGGCGGCAAGCTCGGGCTCAACGTCGAGGCCAACCACAAGGACAAGGTGTACTTCGACCTCGCCAACCACCACGAGCAAGGCGCGGTGGATCTGTTCAACCTCAACGCCAACTGGGATGCGCCGGGCGGCCACTGGCGCGTGTTCTTCGCGGTCAACAACGTGACGGGCAAGGAGTACGTCACCTACGCCCAGCCCAGCAGCAGCCCGCGCGCCTTCGCGACGCCCGGCGCGCCGCGCACGGTACGGGTGGGCGCGGGCCTGCGCTTCTGAAGCGCGGGGCGCCCGCTCCAGGACCTGTGACCATGGCCACCGGCAGCGACGTCAAAGAGCTGGCCGCGCTGCGCATTCCGCTGCGCGACGGGGTCGAGCTGGTCGCCGATGCCTTCGTCGGCGACGGCGCGCCGCCGGGCCCGGCGATCATCGAGCTCACGCCCTACGGCCGCGGCCGCGACTGCATCAACTTCAGCGGCGAGGCGTCGTACTGGGTGGGCCACGGCTACGTGCCGGTCACCGTCGACTGCCGCGGCACCGGCGACTCCGGCGGCCGCTTCGCGTTCTTCGTCGGCGACGCCGAAGACGGCTTCGACGTCATCACCTGGGTCTCGCGCCAGCCCTGGTGCGACGGCCGCGTGGCGCTGCGCGGCGCGTCGTACAGCGGCACCAACGCCTGGCTGGTGGCGCGGCTGCAGCCGCCGGCCCTGCGGGCGCTGGTGGCCAACGCCACGGCCTGGGGCGTCGACGACGTCGTCTACGACGGCGGCATCTTCCACCAGACCTGGGCGTTGACGTGGCCCTCGGTGCTGAAGGGTTCGCCGCTGCCGCACCCGCCGGCGATCGACTGGCCGGCGCTGCGCGGCCACCGGCCGTTGCGCACGCTGGACCAGGCGGCGCTGGGGCGGCCTTCGGCGCTGTTCCGCGAATTCCTCGACCACCCGCCCAGCGACGCCGCCTACTGGCGGCCCTTCCACTTCAGCGCCGCCGATTACGCGCGCATCGGCGTGCCGGTGCTGGCCTTCAGCGGCTGGTTCGACGGCACGCTGCGCGGCACGCTGGCGCACGACCGCGGGCTGCGCGCGGCCGCCGCCGAGCCCGCCAACGTGCACCTGATCGTCGGCCCCTGGGACCATGTCGGCTGCTCCGACGGCGGCATCGACTTCCGCAGCGCGCGCCCGCTGGACCGCGTGGGCAGCGCCACCTTGCCGCCGCAGGCCTTTCGCTCGGGGCTGGCGATCACGCGCGCCTTCCTCGATGCGCACCTGAAAGGCCAAGGCCGCTTCGAGCAGCCGCCGGTGCAGGTCTACCTCACCGGCAGCCACCGCTGGCTGGATGCCCAGCGCTTCCCGCCGCCCACGGTGCAGCAGCGGCCGCTGTTCCTGCGCAGCGCCGGCCGCGCCACCGGCCTGCAAGGCGACGGCCGGCTGGCCTGGCAGGCCCCGCACGACGAGCCGCCCGACCAGTGCGTGCACGACCCCTGTCGTCCGGTGCCCGGCAGCCTGGCCGACCTGCCCGGCGCGGCGCCGGGCACCGTCTCGGCGATGGCCGACCACGCCGCGCTGATCGACCGGCCCGACGTGCTGGTCTACCAATCCGACCCGTTGCCGCAGGCCTTGACGGTGCTGGGCACGGTGCGCCTGGCCCTGCACGTGCGCGCCGACGTGCCCGACGCCGACTTCTTCTGCCGCCTGGAAGACGTGGCCCCGGACGGCCGCGCGCAGCGGCTCGGCTCGCGCGACAGCGGGCAGCTGCAGGCGCGCTGGCGCGAAGGCTTCGAGTGCGAAGTCATGCTGCAGCCCGGCGTGCCGGCGCAACTGCTGCTGAACCTCGACGCCATCGGCCACGCCTTCGGGCCGGGCCACTGCCTGCGCCTGTCGATCGCCTGCAGCGCGTGGCCGCGCTGTGCGCCCAACCCCGGCACCGGCGCGCCGGTGGCCGACGACGTCATGCGCCCGCGCGTGGCGCACCTGCAGGTGCTGCACGAGGCCGGCGCGGCCTCGTGCCTGCTGCTGCCGTGCCTGCCCGAGCCGCCGGGCGACTGAGCGCCGCCAAGCGCCCTGGATAGACACCTCTCACCATCAACGACACGAAAGCAATGGCACGATGATCAAGGTCATGTGGTTCCTCAAACGCGCCGAGCACCTGAGCCTGGCCGAGTTCCGCCGCTGGTGGCTGGAGCAGCATGCGGCCGACATCGCGGCCGACCAGCGGCCCTTCCTCAGGCGCTACAAGGTCGACGTGCGCGTTGCCGACGATGCACCGTTCGCGGCCGGCCGCCCGGGCACCGACAGCCCCTGGGACGGCATCGCCGAACAGTGGTTCGACAGCGTGGAGGACTACAACGCCGTCTACCAGCGCGGCGACCGGCCGACGCGCGGCGACACGCTCGCCCACACCAGCCGCTTCGAACGCCTGGTGGTGGAGGAACACGAGATGCCCGTCCTGCCCTGACCATGGCCGCGCGCAAAGCCCCGCGCCGTGTGGTCCCGCGCTGCGCCGTCCCGCGCAGCGTCGTCGTCACCGGCGGCTCCGGCGGCATCGGCCGCGAGATCGTCGCGCGCTTCCTGGCCGACGGCAGCCGGGTGGTCAACCTCGACCGGCTGCCGCCGCCGGGCCGGCGCCACCCGCGCACGCGCTTCGTCGCGGTCGACCTGCTCGACGTGCCAGCCATCCGCGCCGCCTTCGCCGAGGCCGACGAGTTCTTCGAAGGGCGCGCGCCCGACGTGCTGGTCTGCGCCGCCGCGATCGGCCAGACCCACCACCTGCTGGAGGTGCAGCCCGACGAGGTCGACCGCGTGATGGGCGTCAACGTGCGCGGCACGCTGTTCTGCGCGCAGGAAGCGGCGCTGCGCATGCGCGGCGCCGGCGCCGGGCGCATCGTCGTCGTCACCTCGGTCGCGGCCTACCAGGCCTGGGCGCAGGAGCCGCTGTACAACGTCAGCAAGGGTGCCCAGCATGCGCTGGTGCAGACGCTGGCGGTGGAACTGGCGCCGTTCAACGTGCAGGTCAACGCGGTGGCCCCGGGCGTGGTGGCGGCGCAGAGCCAGGGCATGTCGGGCAACCGGGCGCGGCCCGAAATCCTGCGCCACTACCACGAGCGCATTCCCGCCGGCCGCTTCTGCACGCCCGCCGAGGTGGCCGAGGCGATCTGGACGCTGAGCCACGCCACCTACATGACCGGCCAGGCGCTGACGCTGGACGGCGGCCTGATGGCCAACGGCCTGGCCTACATCGGCACGCTGAAGGACGAGGTGCTGGCGCGGCTGGACCGGACGCTGCCGGCGCCGCCCGCGCCACTCACGGCGCCAGGCCGGCGAGGTGGCGGCCGGCCAGGTAAGCGAAGGTGATGGCGCCGCCCACCGTGATGCCGGCGCCGGGGTAGCTGCCGCCCATCGCGCTGGCCATCTCGGTGCCCACCGCGTACAGGCCTTCGATCGGCTCGCCGCCGGCACCCAGCACGCGCGCGTGGGCGTCGGCGCGCAGCCCGATGAAGGTGCCCAGGTCGCCCGGCACGATGCGCACCGCGTAGTACGGCCCCTGGCGCAGCGGCGCCACGCAGGGGTTGGGCGCATGGCCGGCGTCGCCCTGGCTGCGGTCGTAGTCGCTGCGGCCCTTGTGGAAGGCCGGGTCTTCGCCGCGCTCGGCATGGCGGTTGAAGTCGTCGACGGTCTGCTGCAGCCCCGCGGCGTCGATGCCCAGCCGCGCCGCCAGCCCGGCCAGCGTGTCGTCGCGCAGCAGGTAGCCGCTGCGCAGATGCGGCTGCAGCCGGCCCGGAAACGGCGGCGCCACGCCCAGCCCGTAGCGGCGCTGCGCGCGGTGGTCGGCGATCAGCCAGGCCTCGGCCTGGCGATCGCCGCTGCAGGCGCGCAGCAGCGCCGGCACGAACAGGTGATAGGTCGTCGCCTCGCTGACGAAGCGCCGGCCGCGCCGGTCGACCGCAATCACCCCCGGCTTGGCGCGGTCGCCGAAGTGCGGGAACGGCACCACGCCGCGCGGCGTGGGCACCAGCGAGGCCGGCGCCCAGGCCGCCGGCTGCTGCACGTCGGTTTCCAGCACGGCGCCCGCGGCCAGCGCCATCGCGATGCCGTCGCCGGTGTTCGTCTCGGCCGACAGCGAATGGTGGCCCTGCCCCGCCGCCACGTGCGGGTAGTGGCGGCGCTGCAGTTCGGCGCTGAACGGAAAGCCGCCGGTGGCCAGCACCACGCCGCGCCGGCAGGGCCAGTCGGCCACGCGGCCGGCGGCGTCGGTCCAGCGCACGCCGTCGACGCGGCCGCCGTGGCGCAGCAGCGCGGTGGCGCGCGCCTGCGTGAGGACCGGCACGCCGCGCTCCTGCAGCGCCAGCAGCAAGGCGGCCAGCACGCCGTTGCCGCCGCCGAGCGCGGTGCCGCGTGGGTAGCCGCGCAGCCGGTCACCCACATAACGCAGCACGCGAGACGCCACCACCGCCGTCGAGCGCAGCGAGCGCCCCACGCGGTAGTAGTGCGGCAGGTCGTCGCTGGCGATGGCGAGGCCGCCGAGGATCATCGTGGTCGACAGCGGGGCGCGCAGCCGCGCGAACGGCGCGCCCAGCCGCCGGCCGTCGAACGGCTGCGGCGTGAGCGCGCGCGCGCCGCGCGTGGCGCCGGGCAGATCGGGCAGGTAGTCGATCGAGGCGGTGGTGAGCGTCCAGCGCGCGGCGCTGTGCTGCTCGACGAAGGCCAGCGCGCTGGCGGCGTGCTCGACGAAGGCGCGCGCCGTCGCCTCGCGCGCCTGCGCGCCGGCGGCGGCGCGCAGGTAGGTCAGCGCAGCGTCGCGACTGTCGCTCACGCCGGCCGCGCGCGCCTGGGCGCTGCACGGCACCCACACCATCGCTTCCGAATGCGCCGTGGTGCCGCCGACCAGCGCCGATTTCTCCAGCACCACCACCCGCAGCCCGGCCACCGCGGCGCTGAGCGCGGCCACCAGGCCGCCGATCCCGGAGCCCAGCACGATGACGTCGGCGGGCGGTGAAAAAGCGCTTGCGGCCATGCCTTTAGTCTACAATATGTCGACACAGTAATTCGCCAGGGAGCCCGCCATGCGCGCCATGTCGAACCCGCGTTCCGCCCCTGCCCCCGCCACCGTACCGCGCGGCGTGCAACACGTCGGCCTCACCGTGCCCGACATGGTGCAGGCGGTGACCTTCTTCGTCGAGCACCTCGGCTGCGAGCTGCTGTTCTGCGAAGGGCCGTTCACGCTGGGCGCGTCGAGCGCGCAGGCCCACCAGGTCGACGCCGGCACCGTGCTGGTCAAGCTCGGCATGCTGCGCTGCGCGGCGGGCGCGCTGCTCGAACTGTTCGAGTACCGCGCCGTCGACCAGCGCGCCGACCCGGTGCGCAACGTCGACAACGGCGGCCACCACATCGCCTTCCAGGTCGACGACATCGACGCTGCCGCGGCACGCCTGCAGGCCGGCGGCGTGCGGTTGTGCGGCCAGGTCAACCGTTCCATCGGCGGGCCTTTCGAGGGCCTGGGCTGGCTGTACTTCCTGGCGCCCTGGGGCCTGCAGCTCGAACTGGTGCAGATCCCTTCGCAAGGCCTGGGCTACGAGCGCAGCAGCGGCCGCCGGCTGTACCAGCCGGGCTGAGCGCTAGCCGCCCTGCAGGCGGTCGCGCAGGCGGTCCATCGTCGCCGTCACGGCCTGCACGTTGGCCGGTTCGTCGGTGGCGTGGCCGGCGCCGTCCACCACCACCAGCTCGGCGCCGGGCCAGCGCTGCAGCAGCCGCCAGGCCACGCCCATCGGCGTGACGACGTCGTGGCGGCCGTTGATCACGGTCAGCGGCAGTTGCGTGATGCGCGGCAGGTCACGCAGCAACTGCTCGGGTTCGAGCCAGAAGCGCGCGGCGTGGTAGTGCAGGTTGATCAGCGTGTTGGCGCGGCAGAAGTCGTAGTCCAGCAGCGCCTCGACCCGGGCCGGGTCGGGCCGCAGGTAGCAGCAGGTGAGCTCGAAGCGCGTCAGCGCCATCACCGCGGCGCGCTGCACCGCCGGGTCGGGGTGCTGCAGCCGTTCGGCGACGCGGGCGTGCAGCCGCGCCGGTTCTTCCAGCGCCAGCGCGGCGGCCATGACCGCCCAGGCCTCCGGGTAGGTCTGGCGCCAGCCGTCGACGATCCACGCCGTCTCGGCCGCGGTGCCCAGGTACACGCCCTGCAGCAGCAGCCCGCGCACGGCGGCCGGGTGGCGCTGTGCGTACGCCAGCGCCAGCGCGCAGCCCCACGACTGGCCGTACACCCACCAGTCGGCAATGCCCAGGTGCCGGCGCAGGCGCTCGATGTCGTCCACCAGGTGCCAGGTGGTGTTGGCCTGCAGGGCGCCGAACGGCCGCGAGCGCCCGCAGCCGCGCTGGTCGAACTGCATGAGCCGGAAGAAGGCCGGGTCGAACTGCGATCGCACATGGCTTTCCAGCCCCATGCCCGGCCCCCCGTGCAGGTAGACGACCGGCACGCCGTCGGGCCGGCCCGACTGCTCGAACCACACGGCGTGGCCGTCGGCTTCCGGCAGGAAGCCGGCGTCGTAGACCGGCACTTCGGTGGCGGTCACGGGGCGACTCTCTTCCGCCCTGCGGATTTGCGGATGCGAGCAAGGGACATGGCGTGCGGTGTGACGGCGAGTCGACATGAGGGGCCCGCGGCAAGCGGATCCCCGCCAGAAGTCTACAACTTGTATACGCAGGCGCGCGCCAGCCGTCCACCCTTTGCGCCGCACGCGACCTGTCTTCGCCGGGTCGCCGGCAATGTGCAGCGTGCGCCGTTCAAGTCGTCGGGCCATCAACGTTGCGATGGATGGACAGCGGCGCCGCCGATCGCTCCAATCGGCAGCAGCCCGGCCAATCGGGCAGATCAGGAGGAAGCCGTGCCGCAGCAATCGATCGACGCACCGCGCCGGACGCTGTTTCCGCGAGGTCTCGTGAACGCCAGACTTCTCGTGGCCGCGGCCTGCGTGGCCTTGGGCGCTTGCGCCACCCCTTACGCTCCGCCCGTGGTCGTGAAGAGCTCGGTGGCGGTCACCGGGCTCGCCGACATGCCGGGCAAGGAGCCGCTGCACGTTCTATTGGTTCACGGCATGTGCACGAAAGACAAGGACTGGGCCGAGGGGGCGATGCAGCGCCTGGTCCGCGCGCTGGACGCCAATATCGCGCTGCAGACCCGTGAAGAAACGGCCTTGATGGCAACCGCCGACGGCAAGCCCGCCGTCAAGCTGGTGTACGGCGACGCGGAGATCGCTGGCCGCAAGCTGCGTATGGCCGGTGTCGTCTGGTCGCCGCTGACGGCGCCGCTGAAGCAGCAACTGCTCTACGACAACACGGACGAGCCGACCGACTGCGCCCGCGACGCGACCTGCAAACCCAAGCGGGCGACGCTCAACGGCAAGCTGAAGGACATCCTGCTCAACGACTGCCTGGCCGATGCCATGGCGTACCAGGGCGAAAGCCGCGGGGTCATTCGCCAGGCCATGATCGACGCCTTCTCGATGGCGCTGCGCGACGCGCCGCCGAACGCGCCGATCGTCCTGGTCAGCGACAGCCTGGGCAGCAAGATTTCGTTCGATGCGCTGCACGAGATGCTGCAAGCAAAATCGCCGCCGGCGGCACGAGCCGCCGCTTTGCGCGTCGGCCACGTGTACATGAACGCGAACCAACTGCCCATCCTCGGACTGGCCGACCAGACGATTCCGTCACCAGGCCCGCCGGAGATCGTGAAGCCGACGGGGGACACCAAGGGCGGCATCGCACGCAAGCCGGATTCGCTGGAGCTGTTCGCGGCCGAACGCGCACGCGTCCGGAAGAACGACAGCGCCATCGTCGCCATCAGCGGCGCGGCCGCACGCTTGACCGTCGTCGCTTTCACCGACCCCAACGACCTGCTGTCGTACCGGCTGCTGCCGTCCAGGTACAAGAGCGCGGAGGTCGACGTGGCCGACGTCCTGGTCTCGAACAAGACCACCTACCTGGGCTTCTTGGAGCGGCCCGACACGGCACACACGTCCTACATGGACAACGCGGCGGTGGCGACGGCCATTTCCTGCGGCATTCCGAAGAGCGAACGCTGCCGGTGATGGTCTCCAGGCCGGTTGACTGCGTCAGTTCCCCGCCGGCGCCCGTCAAGCCTTGAACTTGAATGCCGGCAGCGTCTGCCCCAGGCGCGCGCCCATCTCGGCGCCCAGTTCCTGCAGGCCGTTCAAGGGCCGCACCATCACTTCGAACTCGACGATGCGGCCCTCGTCGTCGAAGCGGATCAGGTCGATGCCCTTGATCTGCTTGTCGTTGACCAGGGCGCTGAACTCCAGCACCACGCTCAGGCCGTCGGCGCTGGCCAGTTGGCGGTGGTAGGTGAAGTTCTTGAAGATCGTCACCACGGTCCGCAGCGCCAGCAGCAGCGCCGGGCGCGGCCGGTAGGCGTTGATCGCCATCGGCGAGCGGAACACGGCGTCGGGGTGGACGATGGCTTCGAGCTCGCCGAGGTCGCCGCGGGCGACCATGGCATGCCAGGCTTCGAGCGATCGGGTGGCGGCCGGGTGCACTTGGGTGGGCAAAGGGGACATGGTCGGCTTTCGTTGAAGTGAATCGAATGGGCGCCGCGTTCAGATCGCGGCGGCGAGCGTCGTGCCTTGCAGGATGGCGCGCTTGGCGTCGAGCTCGGCCGCCACGTCGGCACCGCCGATCAGGTGCACGTTGCAGCCCGCCGCGCGCAGGCCCTGGTGCAGCTCGCGCAGCGGCTCCTGGCCGGCGCAGATGACCACGTGGTCGACCGCCAAGGTGCGGTCCTGGCCGTCGACCGTGACGTGCAGGCCGGCATCGTCGATGCGCCGGTACGCGACCGACGGCTGCATGCGCACGCCGCGCGCCTTCAGCCCGGTGCGGTGGATCCAGCCGGTGGTCTTGCCCAGACCGTCGCCCACCTTGGAGGCCTTGCGCTGCAGCAGGTGCACCTCGCGCGGCGAGGCTTCGGGTTGCGCCTCGCGCAGCCCGCCGCGCTGGGCATAGTCGACGTCGATGCCCCATTCGGCGTAGAAGCGCGCGGGGTGCAGGCTGGCGCTGGTGCCGCTGTGCGTGGGCGTCTCGGCCACGTCGAAGCCGATGCCGCCGGCGCCGACGATCGCCACCCTGGCGCCGACCGGATGCTCGTCGCGCAGCACGTCCAGATAACCCAGCACCTTGGGATGTTCGGCGCCGTCGATGGCCGGCTGGCGCGGCAGCACGCCGGTGGCCAGCACCACCTCGTCGTAGCGGCCAGCCAGCAGCGTGGCCACGCTGGCGCGCGTGTTCAGGTGCAGGCGCACGCCGCGCAAGTCGATCTGGCGGCGGAAGTAGCGCAAGGTTTCATGGAACTCTTCCTTGCCCGGCACCTTCTTGGCAATGTTGAACTGGCCGCCGATCTCAGGCCCCGCCTCGAACAGGTCGACCGTGTGGCCGCGCCCGGCCGCCGTCACCGCGAAGCTCAGCCCCGCCGGGCCGGCGCCGACCACCGCGATGCGCTTGGCCGCCGCGGCCGGCGCGATGACGATCTCGGTCTCGTGGCAGGCCCGCGGGTTGACCAGGCACGAGGTGATCTTGCCGGCGAAGGTGTGGTCCAGGCAGGCCTGGTTGCAGCCGATGCAGGTGTTGATCTCGTCGGCGCGCCCTTCGCGCGCCTTGCGCACGAACTCGGCATCGGCGAGGAAGGGGCGCGCCATCGACACCATGTCGCAAGCGCCGTCGGCCAGCAATTGCTCGGCCAGCTCCGGCGTGTTGATGCGGTTGGTGGCCACCAGCGGAATGCCCACCCGGCCCATCAGCCGCTGCGTGACCCAGGCATAGGCGCCGCGCGGCACCTTGGTGGCGATGGTGGGGATGCGCGCCTCGTGCCAGCCGATGCCGGTGTTGATGATGGTCGCGCCGGCAGCCTCGATGGCCTGGGCCGTGCGGACCACCTCGTCCAGCGTCGAGCCGCCTTCGACCAGATCGAGCATCGACAAGCGGTAGACGATGATGAAGTCGCGCCCCACGCGCTGCCGCACGCGGCGCACGATCTCCACCGCGAAGCGCATGCGCTGCTCGAAGCCGCCGCCCCAGGCGTCGTCGCGCTGGTTGGTGCCGGGGGCGATGAACTCGTTGATCAGGTAGCCCTCGGAGCCCATGATCTCCACGCCGTCGTAGCCGGCATGCTGGGCCAGCGCCGCGCAGCGCGCGTAGTCGGCGATGGTCTGCTCCACCTCGTCGGCCGTCAGCGCCTGCGGGCGGAAGGCGTTGATCGGCGCCTGCAGCGCGCTCGGCGCCACCAGCGCCGGGTGGTGGGCATAACGGCCGAAGTGCAGGATCTGCATCGCGATGCGGCCGCCCTCGGCGTGCACGGCGCGCGTCACGACGCGGTGGCGCTCGGCCTCGTCTTCTTGGGTCAGCATGGCGCCGCCCTTCATTGGCCGCCCGCGCTCGTTGGGCGCGATGCCGCCGGTGACGATCAGGCCGACCTCACCGCGCGCGCGCTCGGCATAGAAGGCGGCCATGCGGTCGAAGCCGCCGGGCACCTCCTCCAAGCCGACGTGCATGGAGCCCATCAGCACCCGGTTGCGCAGCGTCGTGAACCCGAGGTCGAGCGGCTTCGTCAGGTGGGGAAAGCGGTTCATGCACTCCTCTGCGCAACCCGTTGCATTAACGTGGCGCAACTATGCAACGAGTTGCGCAGACACTATCATCGTGCAAACCCTAGGTTCGCCCGCCCCGGGGCGGACCTTGCATGGAAAGGCCCATGTCGCTGCCGCACGCACTGCTCACCTCGCTGGCCGAACGGCCCGGCTCGGGCTCTGACCTGGCCGGGCGCTTCGACCGCTCGATCGGCTACTTCTGGCATGCCACGCACCAGCAGATCTACCGCGAGCTGGCGCGCATGGCCGAAGCCGGCTGGATCGAATCGCTGCCCGAGGAATCCACCCGCGGCCGCAAGCGCGCCTACCGACTGCTGCCCGCCGGCCGCAAGGAGTTGAAGCGCTGGATCGCGCTCGGCGGCCAGCCGGCACCGCTGCGCGACGAGCTGATGGTGCGCCTGTGGGCCGACGCCGCGGTCGGCCCCGCCGGGCTGGCCAAGGACGTGCGCCAGCGGCTGCAACTGCACCAGGACATGCTGGCGCGCTACCAGGCGATGGAGCGCCGCGAGGCGCCGCCGGCGGCGGACGACCGCGCCGCGGCGCTGCGGCGCCTGGTGCTGCAAGCCGGCCTCCGCTACGAGCGCTACTGGATCGAGCTGCTGCTCGAAGCGCTGAAGACGCTGGATCCGGCGCCGGGCGCGGCCGACGCGGCCTGAGGCGCGCCTTGCGGCACCGCGCGCGGCCGGCCGCCGAAGCGCCCGCTCAAGGCAGCGGCGTGAACTTCAATTCCGACAGCGGCACCACCTTGTCGTCGCGCGTCATCTTGAACTCGGTGTTGGGGCCCAGCCACTTGGCCCAGATCTGGTTGATCTCGCCGCTCTTGTCCAGTTCCAGCAGCGTGGCGTTGACCTTGGCCAGCAGCGCCGGCTCGTCCTTCTTCATGCCGATGCCGATCGGCTGGAAGGCCATCGGCTCGGGGATCATCTTCAGCTCGATGCCGCCGGTCTTCGACTGGTTGACGAGCTTGGTGATGGTCATCGTATTGGCCACCATGCCCAGCGCCTTGTTCTGTTGCACCGCCATGTAAGCCGAGCCGGTGTCCTGGAAGGTCACCGGTTCCGAGCCGTTCATCTTGATCGACAGCTCCGAGGTCGAGCCCTTGGTCGACGCCAGCCGCTTGCCCTTGTAGTCGGCCTTGCTGTTGGCGCTGTCGCTGGCCTTCACCGCCAGCATCTCCTTGGCCAGGTAGTAGGGGTCGCTGAACTGGATCTGCTCGGCGCGGCCCAGCGTGTAGGCGAGGTTGGCCACCGTGATGTCGACGCGGCCCATCTTCACCTCGGGCACGCGCGCTTCCACCGACAGCGGCGTGACCTTGGCCGCCACGCCCCAGCGCTTGGCGATGGCGCCGCACAGGTCGACGTCGAAGCCGACCATCTCGCGCGTCTTGGGGTCGGGCGCGGCGAACGGCGGCACGTCGGCAAAGGTGCCGCAGCGCAGTTCCTTGCGCTGCAGGATGTCCTGCAGCTGGTCGGCCTGCGCGGCGCAGGCGATGCCGCCCAGGCACGCGGCGGCGACGAGGGAAAGGGAGCGACGCTTGAACATGGTGAGATCTCCTCGGATCGGGCTAGTGGGAACGCAGGTCGGACAGGAAGCGCTGCGCGCGCGGGTGCTGCGCGTGGCGGAAGAAGGCCTCGGGGTCTGACGACTCCAGGATGCAGCCGGCATCCATGAACCACACGCGGTCGGCCACCTCGCGGGCGAAGTTCATCTCGTGCGTCACGCACATCATGGTCATGCCGTCGGCGGCCAGGCTGCGCATCACGGCCAGCACCTCGCCCACCATCTCGGGGTCGAGCGCGCTGGTCGGCTCGTCGAACAGCATCGCCGGCGGCTCCATCGCCAGCGCGCGGGCGATCGCCACGCGCTGCTGCTGGCCGCCGGACAGCTGCCCCGGATACGAGCCCGCCTTGGCCGCCAGGCCGACGCGGTCGAGCAGCTTCATCGCCTTGTCGCGCGCCTCGGCGCGCCGCACGCCGGCGACGTGGATCGGCGAGAGCATCACGTTTTCCAGCGCCGACAGGTGCGGAAAGAGGTTGAAGCTCTGGAACACGAAGCCGATGCGGCTGCGCATGCGGTTGAGCTGCGCGCTGCTCATCGGCGCGTGGATGTCGTGGCCGTCGATCGTGACCTGGCCCGACTTGATTTCCTCCAGCCGGTTGACGGTGCGGATCAGCGTCGACTTGCCGGACCCCGACGGCCCGCAGACGACGACCACCTCGCCGCGCTTGACCTCGGCGTTGATGTCGCTGAGCGCGCGGTACTCGCCGTACCACTTGTTGACCTGGTTGAAGGTGATCATCGGTGGCCTCTTTCGGTTCAGGGCTCGGCGGCCAGCGTCGGCGTGGCAACGGGCGCGCGGCCCGCCGCGCGCCCGGCCGCGGTGCCGGCGCGCTTGGCCTCGATGCGCCGCTCCAGCTGCGTGGCGGCCCAGGTCAGCGTCCAGCAGACGACGAAGTAGATGACCGCCAGGATGAAGAACACCTGGAACGGCTGGGTCAGCAGCCGGTTGTTGATCTGGTTGGCCGCGAAGGTGAGCTCGGGCACGTTGATCACGTAGCCCAGCGTCGTCTCCTTGATGGTCGAGACGAACTGGCTGAGCATGCTGGGCAGCATGTTGAACAGCGCCTGCGGCAGGATGACGCGCCGCATCGCGCCCAGGTAGCTGTGGCCCAGCGCACGCGAGGCTTCCATCTGGCCCTTGGGCAGCGCCTCGATGCCGGCGCGCACCACCTCGGCCAGGTAGGCGCCTTCGTACAGCACCAGCGTCACCAGCATCGTGACGAAGCCCGAGACGTTGTGGCCGATGAGCAGCGGCACCAGGAAGTAGACCCACAGGATCAGCATCAGCAGCGGCACGCCGCGCGCCACGTAGATCAGCGCCGTGGCCGGCCACGACAGCCAGCGCCAAGGCGAGATGCGCGCGAGCGCCAGCAGCACGCTCAAGGGAAAGGCCAGCACGATGCCCAGCACCGACAAGATCAGCGTGCAGGCGATGCCGCCCAGCGGCCCGTTGGGGTACTGGCCGATCAGCAGCAGCAGCCAGTTGTCGCGGACGATGTCGATCACCGAGCCCATGGCCTACCTCGCCCCCGCGATGCGGCTGCGCCGTTCCAGCAGCGTGCCGCCGGCCATGATGAGCAGCGAGAAGCCGAGGTACAGCAGCGTCGCGATCAGGTAGGTCTCGAAGGTGCGGAAGCTCTGGTTCTCGATCTCTTTCACCGCATGCGTCAGCTCGGCCACGCCGATGGCCATCGCCAGGCTGCTGTTCTTGAACAGCGACACCGTGTGGTTGACCAGCGCCGGCATCGCGTTGCGCACGGCCTGCGGCATCAGCACGTGGCGCAGCGCGCCCAGGTAGCCGTGGCCCAGCGCGCGCGCCGCTTCGGCCTGGCCCGCCGGCACGGCGCGCAGGCCCGAGCGCAGGTCTTCGCTGAAGTAGGCCGCCTGGCACAGGCCGAGGCCGATGACGGCGAACACCGCCTCGGCGTTGTGCTCGGCCAGCCAGCCCTGCAGCGCGCCGGGCAGCAGGCTGGCGATGCCGAAGTACCACAGCATCAGCTGCACCAGCGTGGGCACGTTGCGGTGGTAGGACACGTAGGCCTGCACGGCGCGCCGCGCCAGGGCGCTGGGCGTCAGGCGCACCGCCAGCAGCACCACGGCCAGCGTCATCGCCAGCAGCCACGAGGCCAGCGCGACCACCAGCGTCAGCTTGACGCCGCTCCACAGCATCGTCACGAACTCGGGGTTCGCGAACAGCGCGAAGAGGTCGAAGCCTTTCATCGCGGCGCCTTCGTCAGGCCTGGCCCGGCCGCGTGGTCTGCAGCCCGCCCGGCACCTGCAGCGTGGGCGTGATTTCCAGGTGGCCGATGTTCACGGCCACCGGCGCGGCGATGGCGAAGGCGATGGCATCGGCGATGTCGGCGGCCTGCGGCAGCTCGAAGCCGTCGATGAACTTCTCGCGGATCGCGGCCGAGTCGCCGTGCACGTGGGCGAAGATGTCGGTGGCCACGCGGCCCGGGCAGACTTCGGTGACGCGCACGCGGCGGCCGAAGGCGTCGATGCGCAACTGGCGCGACAGCATGCTCACCGCCGCCTTGGTGGCGTGGTAGGTGGAGTTGCCGCCGAAGTTGTAGGCCGCGGCGATGGAGCTGATGTTGATCACGTGGCCGCGGTCGCGCGCCACCATGCCCGGCACCACCAGCCGGCACAAGTGCAGCACGGCGCGCAGGTTGACGTCGACCAGCAGCTCGATGTCTTCCGCATCGGCGTCGAGAAACTTCTTCGGCCGGTCGACGCCGGCGTTGTTGACCAGCACGTCGAAAGGCACGGCGCGCGTCAGCGCGGTGAGGCCGGCGAGGTCGGTCACGTCCAGCGCATGCGCGATGCAGCCGGTGCGCTCGGCCAGCGCGGCCAGCGCCTGCGCGTTGCGGGCCAGCGCGTGCACCTGCAGGCCCTCGGCGCACAGCCGCTCGACGACCGCGGCGCCGATGCCCGACGAGGCGCCGGTGACGAGTGCGGTTTGGTAGTCGGCGAAGGGCATGCGGGGTTCCTCGGTGTGCTCAATCTATCGGCCGGGCTGGCGCGGCGCCAAGACGGATTGGGTCTGGAGCGATAAGGGGCTCGTATGTCAGGGTCAACCCTGTTCAGGCCCATTGCCGCGAGATCGGCAGCACGCGCGCGCCGGCGGCTTCGATCTCGCGCCGCACCGCGCGCGCCAGCGCCAGCGCGCCCGGCGTGTCGCCATGCACGAGGATGGAGCGCGGCCGCAGCGCGATGGCCTGACCGTCGTGGCTGAGCACGGTGCCTTCGCGCAGCAGCCGGCGCACGCGGGCCAGCAGCTCGGCCTCGTCGTGGATCACCGCGCCCGGCAGCTTGCGCGGGACGAGCAGGCCTTGCGCGTCGCAGGCGCGGTCGGCCAGGAAGGTGGTGGCCACGCGCAGCCCCTGCGCCGCCGCGGCGCCTTCGATCGCCGCGCTGGGCGACGAGCTGACGATCAGCGTCGGGTCGAATGCCGCCACCGCGCCCACCAGCACCGCGGCCAGGCCGGCGTCGGCGGCCACCAGGTTGCCGAGCGCGCCGTGAAAGCTCATGTGCGTCATGCGCTGACCGGCGGCACGCGCGATGCCGGCCAGCGCGCCGAGCTGGTAGGTCACCATCGCGGCCAGCTCGTCGGGCTCGACGTGCATGGCGCGGCGGCCGAAGCCCTGGCGGTCGGGGTAGCCGACGTGGGCGCCGATGTCGACGCCGAGCTGCCCGGCGCGGCGCACCGTGCGCTGCATGATCAGCGGGTCGCCGGCGTGGAAGCCGCAGGCCACGTTGGCCGACGACAGCACCTGCAGCAGCCCTTCGTCGTCGCCCATGCGCCAGGGGCCGTAGCCTTCGCCGAGGTCGGCGTTGAGGTCGATGTCCATCCGGCGAGGTCCTCAGTTCGGGTCGATGGGTTGCAGCGCCGCCAGCGGCGTGCCGTAGCCGACCGCCGCGCCGTGCGGCGCGAGGCGATCTTGCAGCAGCGCCGCCGCCGGCGCCGCCACCGGCAGCAGCAGCGGGCCGATCTGCAGCAGCCCCAGCACCTGGCCGGCGGCGACGGCCGTGCCCGGCGCGGCCAGGTCGTCGGCGCGCAGCGGGTGGCGGTGCAGGAAGACGCCGACCGAGGGGGCGCTGACGATCAGCGGCGCTTCGGGCTGCGCTTCGGCGTGGGGTTCGGCGTGCGCTTCATCGTGCGCTTGAGCGTGCGCTTCAAGTTCGGCCGGCGCGATGGTCTCCGCCGTGATGCCGCCGGCGCCCTGCCGCAGCCGCAGCGCGGTGCCCGGGCCGCGCAGTTCCAGCAGGCCGATGCCGCTGTCGCGCAGCCAGCCGGCGAGGCGGGCGATGTCGTCGGGCGTCATGGCGCTCGTCATGGCGCGATGCCCCCTGCCCCGCGCTGCAGCCCCAGCCAGCGCCGCGCCTCCGCCAGCCAATGGTCCACCTGCGCCAGCGCGGCCAGCGCGCCGTTCCAATCGCATTCGACGAAGCGCACGCGGCTGCCGACCGGCGCCTGCCCCAGCCGCCAGAGGTCGGCCTCGATCACCGTGCCCAGCTTGGGGTAGCCGCCCGAGGGCTGCGCGTCGCGCATCTGCACGATGGGCTGGCCGCCCGGCGGCACCTGGATCACGCCGGGCACGATGCCGTGCGAGCGCATTTCCAGCGGCGCCAGCGGCTGCAGCGGCGGGCCTTGCAGGCGGTAGCCGTAGCGGTCGCTCTGCGCGCTGATCTTCCAGGGCTCGGCCCAGAAGGCGGCGCGCGAAGCCGCGGTGTAGGCCGCGTATTCGGCGGCCGGCAGCACGCGCAAGGCCGGCAAACCATCGGCCAGCAGCGGCATCGCCAGCGCCGGCGGCACCAGACCCACGCCCTCCAAGAATTCTTCAGCCGAGGCAGCACCCGCAACCAACACGTCACCCGCGCGCAGCGCGCGGCCTTCGAAGCCGCCGAAGGCGCCGCGCATCTGCGTGCTGCGCGAGCCCAGCAGCCGCGGCACGTCCACGCCGCCGGCCAGGCACAGGTAGGCGCGGCTCGCGGGCCAGGTGGCGCCGCGGCGCGGCAGATTGAGCAGCAGCTCCTGGCCGGCGCGCGCGCGCTGCGCGGTCCAGGGCAGCAGCGGGCGGCCGTCGAGCCGGGCGTCGACATCGGCGCCGGTGACGGCGAAGCCGCCGTCGCGCTGGAAGCGCACGCGAAACGGCAGCACCGGCAGCTCGATGCCGGCGGCATCGTCGGCGTTGCCCAGCAGCAGGTTGCCGGCGGCCAGCGCCAGCGGGTCCATCGCGCCGGCGCTGCCCACGCCCCAGCGCAGCGCGCCTTCGCGGCCCAGGTCCTGCACCGTGGCCAGCGCGCCGGTGGCGAGCACTTCGATCACCGGATCACCTGCTTGACGCGAAAGCGCAGGCTGTCGCCCGGCGCCAGCAGCGCCGGCGGGTCGCGCTGCGGGTCGAAGAAGCTCATCGCGGTGCAGCCGATGGTGTTCCAGCCGCTGGGGCCGTCGGACGCCGAGACGCCGGTCTGCGCGCCGCCGATCGACACCGCGCCGCCGGGAATGCGCAGCACCGGCACCGGGCGCCGCGGCGTGGCGATGCGCGGGTCCATGCCGCCCAGGTAGCAATAGCCGGGGTGGCTGCCGAGCGCGTAGACGGGGTAGACCGGCGCGCTGTGGCGCTCGACGATCTCGTCGATGGCCAGCCCGGTGTGCGCCACCACGTCGGCCAGGTGCGGGCCGCCGTCACCGCCGTAGACCACGTCGAGTTCGACCACGCGGCCTTGCAGCGCCAGCGGCCGCGCGGCGGCCCAGGCGGCGTGCAGCCGCGCCTCGATGGCGTCGCAGCGCTGCGGCGCGCGGCGCCAGCACAGCATGAGGTTGTTCATGCCGGGCACGGCTTCGCGCACCTCGGGCCAGGTCTCGGCCTCGCGCGCCAGCGACCAGATGCGCTGCTGCGTGGCCAGCGTGGTCTCGCCCGGCGCCTCGAACAGCAGCGCGCGCGTGCCCAGGCGGCTGATCGACGGCTGCTCGTTCATGCCGCTCATACTGCAGCCAGCCAACGTTCGAGATGGTGAATGTCGACGCCGCCGGCGGCGAAGTCGCCGTCGCGCACCAGGCGCCGGTGCAGCGCCAGGTTGGTGGCGATGCCGCCGACGTGCATTTCGTCCAGCGCCAGCCGCAAGCGGGCCAGCGCATCGGCGCGCGTGGCGCCGTGCACCACCAGCTTGCCGATCATCGAGTCGTAGTACGGCGGCACCTGGTAGCCGGCGGCTGCGTGGCTGTCGACGCGCACGCCGAAGCCGCCGGGCAGCCGCCATTCGCTGATGCGGCCGGGCGACGGCGCGAAGGTCTCGGGATGCTCGGCGTTGATGCGGCATTCGAAGGCATGGCCGCGGCAATCGACCTGCGCTTGCGTCAGCGCCAGCGGCTCGCCGCGCGCGACGCGAAGCTGCTGTTGCACGATGTCGATGCCGGTGGTCATCTCGGTCACCGGGTGCTCGACCTGCAGCCGCGTGTTCATCTCGATGAAGAAGAAGGCGCCGTCTTCGTACAGGAACTCGAAGGTGCCGACGCCGCAGTAGCCGATGCGGCGGCAGGCCTCGGCGCAGCGTTCACCCACCGCGGCCAGCGCCGCCGGCGCGATGCCGGGTGCCGGCGCTTCTTCCAGCACCTTCTGGTGGCGGCGCTGCAGCGAACAGTCGCGGCTGCCCAGCCACAGCGCCTGGCCATGGGCATCGGCCAGCACCTGGATCTCCACGTGCCGCGGGTGCAGCAGGAACTTCTCGATGTAGACCTCGGGGTTGCCGAAGGCGCGGCGCGCTTCCTCGCGCGTCAGCGCCAGCGCCTCGGCCAGCGCGGCTTCGTCGCGCACCACGCGCATGCCGCGGCCGCCGCCGCCGCCGGCGGCCTTGACGATCACTGGGTAGCCGATTTCGCGCGCGATGGCCTGCACGGCGGCCGCATCGTCGGGCAGGCTGCCGTCGGGGCCCGGCACGCAAGGCACGCCGGCGGCGCGCATCGCGCGCTTGGCGGCCACCTTGTCGCCCATGGTGCGGATGCACTCGGCGCTGGGGCCGATGAAGACGAGCCCGGCATCGGCCACGCGCTGCACGAAGCCGGCGTTCTCCGACAGGAAGCCGTAGCCCGGGTGGATGGCCTGCGCGCCGCTGACCGCGGCCGCCGCCAGGATGGCCGCCTGGTTCAGGTAGCTGCGCGCCGGCGCCGCCGGGCCGATGCACAGCGCCTGGTCGGCCAGGCGCACGTGCGGCGCGTCGCGGTCGGCTTCGGAATAGACGGCGACGACCTTCAGCTCCAGCCCGCGGCAGGCGCGCAGGATGCGCAAGGCGATCTCGCCGCGGTTGGCGATGAGCACGGTGTCGAACATCGCGCGTCGGCCCTCAGCGGTAGCGCAGCAGCGGCTGGCCGGCTTCGACCTCGGCGCCGCCCGTGGCCAGCAGCGCGTCGACGATGCCGTCGCGGTCGGCCGCCACTTCGTTGAAGATCTTCATCGCCTCGATCACGCACAGCGTCTGCCCCGCGCGCACCGCCTGCCCGGCGGCGACGAAAGGCGCGGCGCCGGGCGACGGCTGCCAGTGCAGCACGCCGAACATCGGGGCGCTCAGGTCGTTGGCCGGCGTGGCGGTGGCGGGCGTGGCGGTGGCGGGCGCCGCGGGTGTGACGGGCGCGACCGTTGCCGTTGCACGGCGCGCCGGCGCTGCCGCCGCGGGCCGCACAGCGGCCGCGCCGGCCTCCGGCCGCGCAGCGGCCGCGCCCGCTTCAGGCCGCCGCACCAGCCGCAGCGTCCAGCCCTCGTGGCTGACCTCCATCTCGGCGAGGTCCGACGACGCCATCGCGTCGATGAAAGCCTTGATCTGCGGCGCATCCATGGCCGCGAAAGTTAGCCGCGAAGCCCGCCGCCGACCAAGACGGTTTGGCTGTGCCCCGATAAGGCCGACTTATGACACCGCCAGACGCACCTCGTCGGGCGCGATCAGGCTGCCCGGCAGCGTGGCCACCAGCTCCAGCAGGATGTCCTTGACGGCCTGCGCCGGCTCGGTCAGCGGCAGGTGGTCGGACTGGCACAGCGCCAGCGGCGCCTCGATGGCCGGCTCGACGATGCGGCTCTGCCAGGCGTTGCACGAGGCGACCACGGTGCGCGCCATCGACTCGGGCAGGATGGTGGCGCCCAGGCCGTCGGCGATCACCGCGGTGAGCGTGCTGGCCGACTCGATCTCGGCCACCACGCGCGGCGCGGCGCCGATGCCGGCGAAGGCCTCGTCGACCATCTTGCGCACCACGTTGTAGGGCCGCGCCAGGAACAAGTCCATCTCGGCCAGGCGCTGCAGCGGCACCGCGTCGGGCGGCGCCGGCAGGTTGGCCGGGCCCACCACGTACAGCGGCTCCTTCAGCAACGGCAGGAACTGCAGGCCGTGCACCTGCACGCGGCCGCCGTACAGCACGGCGAGGTCCATGCGGCCGTTCATCACCAGTTCCGACAGCGTGCTGCCGTAGGTCTCGTTCAGGTACAGCAGCACGCCGGGGTGGCGCGCGCGCACGGTGCGCAGCAGCGGCAGCGCCAGGCCGGCGGCCGCGGTGCCCGGCGCCAGGCCCACCGCCACGGCGCCCGAAAGGCCGCGGCCGGCGGCTTCCATGTCGACGCGCGCCTGGTCGCACTGGCGCAGGATCAGCTGCGCGTGGCGGTACAGCACCTTGCCGGCCTCGGTGGGCGTGACGCCGCGCTTGGTGCGCGTCAGCAACTGCTGGCGCACCTCGCCTTCCAGCGTGGCGAGCTGCTGGCTCAGCGCCGGCTGCGCGATGTGCAGCACGTCGGCCGCCTGCGTCAGGCTGCCGATATCGACGATCTTGACGAAGTACTTCAGGCGGCGCAGGTTCACGCGGGGCAGTCTACTCCGGCGTCATAAGCATCGCCTATCGAGACAGACCAATCTCGTCTTGGCCTTCGCGCGCCGGGCGGCCTACCGTTCGCGCATCGGCCGCCGAGCCCCACTCCACCCCCCCGAGGTCCCGCCCGTGAGCAGCCCCCGCATCGCCGACCGCGTCCGCCGCATCAAGCCTTCGCCCAGCACCTCGGCCGCCGACCGTGCCAACGAGTTGCGCCGCCAGGGCCAGTCGATCGTCAACCTCGTCGTCGGCGAGCCCGACTTCGACACGCCGGCGCACATCCGCCGCGCCGCCGCCGAGGCCATGGACCGCGGCGCCACGCGCTACACGCTGATGGCCGGCACCGTCGACCTGCGCCAGGCCATCGTCGCCAAGCTGCAGCGCGAGAACGGGCTGACCTACGCGGCCAACGAAATCATCGTCACCAGCGGCGCCAAGAGCGCGATCTTCAGCGCGCTGCAGGTCACGCTGGAGCCGGGCGACGAGGTCATCATCCCCGCGCCCTACTGGGTGTCGTACCCCGACATGGTGCTGGCCAGCGACGGCAAGCCCGTCACCGTGCCCTGCCCCGAAGCGGCCGGCTTCAAGCTGACGCCGGCGCAGCTGCAGGCCGCGATCACGCCGCGCACGCGCTGGCTGCTGCTGAACTCGCCCAGCAACCCCACCGGCGCCAGCTACACCGCGGCCGAGTACCGCGCGCTGGCCGACGTGCTGCTGCGCCACCCGCAGGTGCTGGTGATGACCGACGACATCTACGAGCACATCCGCTACGACGGCCAGCGCACCGTGCACCTGCTGAACGTGGCGCCCGAGCTGCGCGAGCGCACGCTGGCCGTCAACGGCGTCTCCAAGACCTATGCGATGACGGGCTGGCGCATCGGCTGGGTGGCCGGCCCGCGCGACATCGTGCAGGCGCTGGACACCATGCTGTCGCAGTCCACCGGCAACTGCTGCTCGGTCAGCCAGGCGGCGGCGGCCGCGGCGCTGAACGGCGACCAGGGTTTCGTCGCCGAGAGCGTGGCCATCTACAAGCAGCGGCGCGACCGCACGCTGGCGCAGATCAACGCCATCCCCGGCCTGTCGTGCCGCAGCCCCGACGGCGCCTTCTACCTGTACGTCAACTGCGCCGGCCTGATCGGCCGCACCACCGCCGAAGGCAAGCCGCTGGCCAGCGACGCCGACGTGGTGATGCACCTGCTGGAAAGCGTGGGCGTGGCCGTGGTGGCCGGCAGCGCCTACGGGCTGTCGCCGTACTTCCGCCTCTCGATCGCCACCTCGATCGAGAACCTCGACGAAGGCTGCCGCCGCATCGCGCGCGCGGCGGCCGCGCTGGACTGAAGAAGAAAGGTCGACGCCATGCGCAAGAACCCTTCGGCGCCGCAGGCCGACGAAACGCTGATCGCCGCGCTGCGCGAGCTGCCGCTGGCCGCCATCAGCGACAACCTGCACCGCAGCGTGGGCACCATCGGTCTGCAGCCCTACCACCGCCCGCAGCGGCTGACGATGGCCGGCACCGCGGTGACGGCGCGCTCGCGCGGCGGCGACAACCTCACCTACCTGCGCGCGCTGGAGTTCTGCCGCCCCGGCGACGTGCTGCTGGTCGACGCCGGCGGCGACCTTGCCAATGCGGTGGTCGGCGGCATCCTCACGTTCTACGCCGCGAAGATCGGCGTGGCCGGCGTGGTGATCGACGGCGCCATCCGCGACGTGGCCGAGATCCGCAACCGCGACTTCCCGGTCTACGCGCGCGGCGTCACCCACCGCGGGCCGTACAAGGACGGGCCCGGTGACATCAACGTAACGATCCAGGTCGGCGGCATGGTCGTCAACCCCGGCGACATCGTGCTCGGCGACCAGGACGGCCTGCTGGCCTTCCCGCCCGCCGAAGCCGCCACGCTGATCGCCAAGGCCCGCGGCGTGCTGGAAGCCGAGGCGCGCACGATCCAGGCGATGGAAGAAGGCCGCTGGGACCGTTCGTTCATCGACGCGCTGGAAGCGCGCTGCAACAACTGAAGGCCGCGGGCAGCCTCACATCTGCCGGAAGTGGTGGTTGAAGCTGCGGCTGGCGCGCAGCACCTCGGCGCGGCCTTTCAGGTGGACGTCGGCCGTCTCGTTGGCGCCGCGCACCACGTGGCTGATCGACGCGAGGTTGACGATCGCCGAGCGGTGCACCTGCACGAACTGCTCGGGGTCGAGCTGGGGCAGCAGGTCTTTCAACGGCAGCCTGACGACGGCTTCGCTGGCGGCGCCCTCGTCGTTGCGCCAGGCCACCAAGGTGTACTTGCTGTCGGACTGCAGGTAATCGACCCGGTCCACCGGAATGAGGCGCAGCGCCTGCCCCACCTGCGCGCGAATCCAGCGCAGCGGCGGCGGCCGCTGATCCTGCTGCAGGGCATCGACATCGCGATCGTCGCCGGAGTCGACCTGTTCATTCCGGCGGAACAGTGGCGGTCGATGCGCGACCTCCTCTTCTACGTGCACACCTTCGTGTTGTCGTTGCTGCCGGCCCTGGCCGTGTGCACGATCAGCTACCACGCCGCCAATCTCTACGGCAGCAACCGGCCCTTCGCGGTCGCACTCTCGTTGTTCGTGTTCCTGCTGCTCACGCTGACCCTCGATCGCGAGTCGCCGCGCCGCATCGACGAGCTTTCGCTGCTCGGCAACGTGTACTCGCTGTTCGTCGGGCCGATCGTGCCATGGGCGTTGTCGCGACTCGAACGGATCTCGATCCTGCAGCTGTTCCGGTCGCCGCACCAGAATGCCTACGTGCGCCGCTTCCTCAACTACGTGTTGCCGACGGTGATGATCGTTGCCGTTGCGGTCGTGCTGGACGGCGCGATCCAGGCCACCGACTGGTCGTCGCTGGTCGCGATCCTGCACCGCGACGGCTGGGCCAACCACTTTCCTTCGCTCGTCGTCTACGTCGTCGTGCTGAATGCACTTTGGACGCTGGGCATCCACGGCTCGCTCGCGCTCATGCCGTGGGTGCGCGACCTGATGATGAACTTCAGCGAGAACGCCGCCGTGACCGCCGCGGGCGGCGTTGCACCGAACCTGTTTCCCTCGCCGGCGTTCTCGGCGTTCGTCAACCTCGGCGGCAGCGGCACGGCACTCGCGCTCGCGATCGCGATCTTCCT
>Ga0102832_1000792_pt1 | contig 35296 bp, 28 predicted proteins | sample EBPBio282013_DNA_FD_88942 | JGI IMG/M metagenome (GOLD analysis project Ga0102832, IMG submission 88942) | Wastewater treatment Type I Accumulibacter community from EBPR Bioreactor in Madison, WI, USA - Reactor 2_5/28/2013_ DNA (Illumina Assembly) | ecosystem: Engineered > Bioreactor > EBPR >... | reverse complement strand
ACCTCACAGCTTAGGTATGGTGGCTTCGAAGTAGTGCTGTGGCCAGGAATTGAACCTGGCGAGGGTAAGGGAGATGAGCCCCGCCTGGACCACCTCACAGCTTAGGTATGGTGGCTTCGAAGTAGTGCTGTGGCCAGGAATTGAACCTGGCGAGGGTAAGGGAGATGAGCCCCGCCTGGACCACCTCACAGCTTAGGTAATTTGAGTTTTGCATTTAGTTACTTCTCAAATTTATATACTTATTTAAAATAACCAAGCCTAGCAAGTCTATTTGATTCTTTTAATTTAAAACGAAAATCTTCACTAACCGTCTCTACAGTGTCATTCATAGATTGAAACTTTTCGAGACTTGTTTTATAGTAAATATTAAAAAAAATACTTTTATTACTTAACGTTACAAAATATGATGTTACAGGTTTAAAAAATCTTTGCTTATAAAACTTTGGTAAACGTGCCTTACGCCGAAAGCTATATAAATGGGGGTTGTAGAAATCAATCCACAAAAGATTAAAAAAGAGAAAGTCTAAATATACAAACAACTTATTAAAAAAATAAAGTAGATACAAGTTTTGTGAGGACAGTCACTTGTAGTGCTTACAGTAATAAGTTGTATATCAAATCATAGAGGTGTTTACTTTATTCAAAATTGGAAGACTTTTTTGTGCCACTTGCATTAATGTAAAGACGATACAACTTGAGAAATTTTACCAAAACGTTTTTTAATATATTGTTTTTTTAAACGCAAACCTCGTTTAGTATAAACGTTTAAGGCTTTATAAAACTTTAAATCAGTTTTAAAAAATTTATAGTCATCGTAGTTTTTTGTTGTACACAAATAATTTTGACGTCTAATCTTTTTAAAAAAATATAAGTTCTTATCTAATGCGATTTTCGCTCAATGAGAATGCCCAAAATTAAGAGTAACTTTAGGTAATTTTTTAAATTTACGTAACCGGTAACCCTTACCTCTAAATGAAATACGCATTCAATGAATTGAAAAGGTTTTTAAAACAAACTTATTAAATTTACGAAGATTTTTGTGGTAAAATTTGCCGTAAACCTCACTTAATGTGGTAATTAACGTGTAGCCGGGTTTTAAGGTGTACTGGCATAAAAATTCAAAATTATTAAAAAAAACAATAAATGTGAACATGGGTATAAAAAATGGAAATTTGTTTTTTGACATTTTATACAGCGTAGGCCCGAATCGAACAGACGTGAGTAGCTTTGAAGGCTACGGTAATGCCACTATACTACTACGCTATTACGCTATTTTTTAACGTTATAATTAATATTGTGGGCATTAATTTTTTTATTTGAAACAGTGTGAATGAATAAAAGATCTTTATCCAATAAATGGTAAGTGCTTCCCTTGGTAAAAACTCGAGGAGTTTTATTAAAATAATTTTTCTGAATTTTTGTTTTAAATCTTTTAGGTACACTCATATATTATACCCTTAAGTCGACTCGAACGACTACCCCGCAGGATATGATTTTAAGTCACACGCGTCTACCATTCCGCCATAAAGGTTTATCTGTTGTACAAATGTACTTACAGTCTAAAAAACGTGTTACAGGACTATCACCTATATTGTTTACTTTTCCAAATAATTACAGGCAGACTTTTCTGCTAGAACACTTCGATCATCTCTACTTGTTCTCTCAATTGATTTCTTAACTCTGTTTACTGAAATATTTTTGTTCAACAGTTTAATGCGTATTATAGCGTTTTTAGACTACTATAAGTTAGTTTTTTCAAAACCTTTAGCTATAATATCTTTACTTAAGTTTGAGTTATAGGTATCCTTCTAATACAACTTTAAAGCTGATAAACTATACCTGAGTACTTGGAGCAAGTTGGATTCGAACCAACGGTGGTTTCCCAATAGATTTACAGTCTACCGCTTTAACCTCTCAGCCATTGCTCCCGATCTTTTACATCAGCTCATTTAACAAAATAAGTAATATCTATACTCCAGTTATTACTAACTGTACATAATTTATAGAAGTATGTCTTATTAATAGTGGTAATCTTCCACATTGTTATTAAAAAAAAAAAATTACTTAATTCCCAATAAATCTGGTTATAATATAAGGCGTAGCTTCTTAGCATACGTCGACTACGTAACTAATAACAATTGGCCTTCTGTCCTCGGTCCTCTCGTACTGAAGTAAAAGTAAATTTTTTATTTGGTTATACAGTAGATAGGGACCAAACTGTCTCACAACGTTTTAAACCCAGCTCACGTACCATTTTACTCGGCGAACAGCCGAACCCTTAGCAGCGTATGCTCCACTAGGATATGATGAGCCGACATCGAGGTGCCAAACGATCTCTTCAATAGGGACTCTCAGAAATCATCAGCCTGTTATCCCTAGTGTACCTTTTATTCATTGAACGATTCCTTCGACATCAAAAGGAATCGGGTCATTACGACAGAGTTTCCTCCTTAAAATACTTGTAAGTACTTTAATCAAGCTTATTTTTATCGTTCCTCTTTCTCTGAAAAAGCTTCATAAAATAAACCATCTGTTTACCTCCGTTACTTTTTAGGAGGTAGCCGCCCCAGCTAAACTGTCTTTCTACATCCTAGAAACTTAATTTTTAGTTTGTTTTTTTTCAAAAAATATAAAGTAGTTTTTCATTATTAAAATTTTCCTACGTCTCTATATCATATAATTCAAAAAAATAAAGTAGATAACAGTAAAGGTACATAGGGTCTCTCCGTCTAGCTGTATTTTAACGCATCTTCACGTCTAGTTCAATTTCATAAAAATAGTATTAGAGACAGTGGGGCAGTCGTTACACCATTCGTGCAGGACGGAACTTACCCGTCAAGGGATTTTGCTACCTTAGGACCGTCAGGGTTACGGCCGCCGTTTACTGGGGTTTATATAAATACTCATGTATCTATTTTTCGCCTTGCAGCACTGGGCAGGTGTCAGACCTTATACATCATATTACTACTTTGCAAAGTCTTATGTTTTTAATAAACAGTCGCTACCCCCTATTTTATTATACTTTAAAAGCTCTTTTTATCCCGAAGTTACAAAGACATTTTGCCGAGTTCCTTTAATACTATTCATTTTTTCGCCTATATTTACTCAATTAACTAACCTGTGTTGGTATTAGTACGGTTTAATGCAGGTTTTTTTCAAGTATAAACGCCCTATTAAACCTGTTGTCACCGGAATCTAGTAGCAATCTATACGTTTCCCAGCTTATCATCAAACTTATTGTTAAACAAGTTTTTAGAAACCGATTTTTGTTTAGTCAGTTTATCATAACTAAAGAACCACGTTAGTATTCGGCGTACTTGTTTTTTGACAAGTAGTTTATTACTCATGTTAGCATATTTAATACTTATATCTCCAATTCTTTTCGCAAAAAATCTTCAAAAATATAAAGCACACTCCGCTACCTCTTATGTGGTTTCAGTAAAATCTTTGCTTTGCTTTAATTTATGGAAATGTAATTTATTATTATTAATTAAATATAATTAAAGTACTTGAACTTTTACGTTTTCTTTAAAGGATGGATGTTTCCAAACCTACCTCTGTACTTTTAAAAGACACTTCCTTTTATTAAGATTTGTTTAACTACTTTAACCTACATTCTGGGCTGTTTCCCTCTTGACATACAATCTTTGCACTATACGTCTGTTTAGTTTTATTTAAATCACTTATTCATAGATTATAGTCAAATCTCGCGACTCTCATATTTAACATTACCTAGTGATTTATAAAGAAACTAATCTACTTAAATAGATTTCGCGGAGAACCAGCTATCACTAAGCTTGATAAGCCTTTCACCCCTAATAACAAATCATCCCAAAATTTTGCAACATTTACGGGTTCAGTCTACTACTTGTTCATTATTAGATCGCTTAGTTTCGGGTTTAATCTTATAAACTAAATTAACTTTTTTACGCTTTCGCTTGCTTAGAAGATTAACTCGCTAACCCATTATACCAAAGGTACAATAAGATACAATCTTATTTGATAATTGTATTAAAATTCAAAATTTTTTCACATTCATTAATGATCTTTTAACCTTTCTTTCGCAATACTATTCACTATCAAACTCAAACTTTATTAGCAGATTATATATAAAATATTCAATCTTAAAGATCTACTTTTAACTTAAAAAAAAATTTACAAAATTTAAAGAAATCAGAATTGCGATAATTAAATAAAATAAATGCTTATCTCTTTTAGATAAAGTGTGATTAACTGTTAAATTATAACGAGCTACCCCGTATAGGATAATAACCATTTGTTTTGCAAAACCTACAACACCCAAAACAACCAGTATGAAAAAAACAACCATAACTAAGATCTGATGTTGTAAGATCAAATTACCCAAAATAGCCCACTCAATTACAAATTTAACGGTTAGAGGAAATCCAGAAAAAAAGATAAGAACAAATCAAACAATAAACTTAATTTCAGGAAATTTATATGCTAGTCCAGAAATTTCTACGATATTTCTGGAATTGGTTTTTTTTTGAATGATATCCACCAAAAAGAACATTAATGTCGATAATCACCCGTGAATTAGTATAAATAGGATTAAACTATAGTCTAATGCATTTTGATAACTAACCAATAAGTATAAAATTAGATTCATTTCTTGAATTGTGGCAAAAGCGATTAGTTTTTTAAAATCTGTTTGAGTTCACATCTTTACAGACGCTTCTACGGCACCAAATAAAGCTACAGTAATTACCATTTGGTTGGAAATTTTACTTTCAAAAATTAAATTAAAATAATAAAAACAAAACAATGCTGCTTTCACTAAGAATCCACTTAAGAAAATAGAAAAACCAGCAGGAGCTTCCACATGAATTTTTGTTAATCAATAGTGGAAGGGGAATACTGGAACTTTTATACCGAAACCTAAGAAAATAAAGCAGTATAAAATAAAAGCTTCAGTTGACGAAAACTTAACTCCCGTTAAGTAGAAGTATTGAAGACTTTTATATTTGTAAAAAATATAAGCTAAACTAGTTAAAACCATAAAAGCACCTAAAAGTGTTCAATATAATAAAATTTTTAGTGTCTTATCTGCACGTTGAACGTAACCATGGCTATAAACAAAGTATAATGTAGGTAAAAAAAGACACTCAAAACCAATAAACATAACCAATAAATTAGTAGTGTAAACCATAGCTATAATTGCTACTAAAAAAATAGCAAAAATGCTGAGATTTGACATATAACCCGATAAGTTTTTCTCACCCAATAAGTAAAGACAAACTAAACCTGAGCTAAAAGCCAATAAAATAACTGCATCACTCAAAAGAGAAGTATTTAACTCAAAGATTGGTGTAAATAATAAATAATTAAATTTAATTAGGATAGAATTAAAGCTCATAAGTAAAAGTGTGTATGTTTTAAAATTTCATAAATATAAAACAAATTTAAAAAAAACACAACATAAAATAAGACCAACAAATAACATATTAATATGTTTAATAATACTAAATAATACAGAAAACTTCTTAGAATTAACATTTAATTTAACCAATAAAACAGTAATAAGAAAAGTAATGAGTAACACAAATGCAGAGTAAATTATTGTTTGTTGAAAAAAGAGAATAAAAATCTCTGTGGTAGAAAAATTTATAGCATGGGGAGAGCTAAAGTCAAAAATATTAGCAAACATTTTAATTTCTTTTTACTGCAAAATAGCTATCTGTGGTTAATTTAAAAAATGATGTGTATAAAAAGAAAAATAACCAAAATGAAACCATTAAATATACACCAATTTGCATAAAACTGACGATAATCAAATGTAGTAAATGGTATAAATAAACGAATACAACCTTAAGTCATGAAATAATAAAAACATAAACGCTTTCAGCACCAAAATTTGTAAATAAATCAAGATTACTGCAAACATCTAAATTAAACTGTAAAGTGTATGCTACCGTATTAGCAGAAAAAGTCCACTCAAACAATTCAAAAAAAGCTACAAACACTAGTAAAAAACGAATGTTCTGAACTACAAAACGTGTAAAAATGATAATTACCCCAATAATATCGAAAAAAGCTTCAGCAATTAAGTTAGAAGAACTAGCTGCTCCTCTTACGTACATTCCAAATGCTAAACCAAAATCTCAAAGCATTCTTACTGGTATTGTTAAAATAGTAACCATAATAGATACAGTCATTAACAATAAAGTACTTTGTGAGCATAAAAAAAAGGTATAACCAATAAAAAATACTCAACAATACCATGCTAAAATTTGAACTAATAAGAATAAAAAGAACTTATAATCGTCGTATGATCCGTATTCTTGTTCTGCTAAATCTGCGACTGTTTTAAAATAAGTAAAATAAAAATTAGTTCCATATTGGTATCTAAATTTCATTACATTACTTAAATAATATACAAGACCAAACATAACTACAGTATAACCTCATTTATTGGTGAAATAAGAGAAAATAATATCTAAATGGAGATTAATAGTTAAAGGTTTGATACTTGCTAAACTAGAATTTGTGTATAATTCAATATAAGTTTTATACATAATTTGTTTAACATAAAAAAGATGTAGATAATCAAGAACGTAGAAATAAGGCATTACTTCGTAAACTTGAGAAAGAGTTTCAAAGTAGTTATTATTAGAATAAAAAATAAATAAAACAGTGTTCATAGCTTCAGTCATTTGTGCTTGGCTAGGTCAAATGTGAAGTAAGCTTAAAATAAGACTTAATTTTTCCCAAAGAAGGCCATCTCGATGATAAATTACTAAATTTGTAAGATGTAGTAAGTTCTCGAATGTTGCCCCTAAATTTTCTAAAAACAGATTTGATAGAGATAGGTCAGGTAACATCCTCGTTAAAACATTATTATAAGAGCAACAAGTCCAATATATGAAATAATAAATAGAGTAGATCTAAAAAATGAAATAAAGGAGTTTTTGTTTAAATTTTTCATCTTAGAGGTTAAAGTTTCAAAAAAAACACTAAAATTTAAATATAAATATTCTAAAACAAACTTATCACCAAAAAAAATAGTAAAGGTATAAAATAAATAGTTTGAAATTTTATGAAAAAATTTTTTGACTAAAAAGTCTAGAAGTAAACCGCTTTTTAGATTTCTGTATGTTTGTCACTTAAGCAAAAAATGTAACACCCTTTTTAGTTACGTCAATATCTCTTATAGATACGAAAGCATGATGGTAAAATAAAACAAGAAAAAAGAAGATAAGTCAACCAAATTGAATGGTTAAATTTAAATACAAATCCGTATAACATTGAGAAGCTACCATATATAATTAAAATATTGATATACAGAGCAAAATAGAAAATTACTCTAGCGATTTGTCTATTTCTAGAGTAACGGCTTTTATTAAAGCTTCTTACTTTACGTAAAAAAAATAAGTTACCCATTATTATTAAAATATAAAATTATATGCAGCTATTGAATTTCAAAGAGCGACTAACGTCGACTTAAGAGTTACTATCCTATAACTTTTTATAGTTACTTGTGATATCGCCATCCCGATGAAAGCCGATTTTTTAAAAAATTTTGAAGTATTTAGTAAACTACCCCCATAATTATAATCAAGGTTTGTTATCATGGGTATTTTTATGTTTATTAAAGGTCGTTGGGGTACTTTTAAAAGTTCTTGAAACAATATGGTTCGGTAAAATTTTTTAATATATTTCTTTGACATTTAAATTAAAAAAAAAACTACACATAACAAGACATTAATAAATAAAATGTAGAGGTATAAGTTACTTAAAGTAAAAAAGTTAACAGTTTTAAATAGTTTTATTTTTAATTTATTACTAATAGCAATAAAATTATGCATATAAATTAAATGTTTAAATTGGAAATTTAATGATTCTTTAAGAAAAAAAATGTTTAAAACAAATTTAAAAGAGGGTCTATTTAAAAGTTTTTTAAAAAGAGTGAAAAAAAAGCTCAAATACTTTAGCTAGGAATCGAACCTAGATCAACAGGGTGAAAACCTGTTATCTTAACCGCTAGACGACTAAAGTTTAAAATACTTTTTTAAAAGCGACTCTAAATTTTTTTATTTTTAAATTTTTGCAAATAGGGCCAAACAATTCCTTTCCTACAGTATTCATTCTTTTTTTTAAAAGCACTAATGCATTATCATTAAATATATAACTCAATCCATCGCTTTTCTTTAGGTGGTGGGTTGTTCGTATAGCAATTGCTCTTAATTTTTTTTTTCGTCTTTTAAGAAGTAAAGGTTTGGTATTTCGGATGACAACCTTTAAGAAACGCCCTACTTTGGCTAATTTTCTAGTGCTGCATCTTCTAATCTCAATAACCCTTACTAATAAAATTCCGCTTGAATCACTAGGTATAGAAAAAGATTCTTTTTGAAACATTTTAATTTTGGAACGTATAGAGTCTATTGCTAAAATTTGTCTGTTTAATTAAAACTTGTTTTCTCAAAAAATAAAGATTTTTTGAATCCTGTTTTTGAACATTTTTTGCAAATTTTAAATTATAATAAACAATTATAAAAAATAAACTAAAAAAACTTATAACTAAAGTCATTAATATTACTAAAATTGGCAATTTGTCAAATAAAAAATAATATAAAATAAAAAAATCACTAGCTACAACATGATTTACAGCAGAATAGTAGCTTGTGTAAAAATACATAGTATGGAGTGGATTGTAAGTAATTGGAAGAACTAAAAAGAATATAACTAAATAATATATGTTTGGTGTATTTACTGTAAATTCAAAATTACTATATAACTGTACGTATGTCATTAAAAAAAGTAAAACAATCGTAAATTCAGCGGTTAGTAAGACTAGCATCATACCGTCTAAATCTAACATAAAACCTCACATGGAGAATACAATTATTGTAAGGATAAAAAAGAAAAACCTTTTTCGTAATGTTGCAAACAACATGAATACGGAAATGACTAACATTAAGACTAATAAATAAAAAGAAAAGTTAAATAACATAGCGTATAAATTAAAAAAAAAAGTTTTTACTAACAATTAAATATGTCAACCTCCAAAAAGTAGTAATATATAAGTCAAAGAAAAACAAAACAAATGAAAATACTCCCCCAAATAAAATAATGCAAAGAAAAAACCTCCCATTTCGGTTGTATGACCAGCCACTAACTCAGACTCTGCCTCTCCAAGATCAAAAGGTATTCTACCTGTTTCCATAAAAAAAATTATAAGAAGATAAGGTAAAACTGGCAGTAAGATAAATAAAGTTCAAGTATAAGAGTGTTGAAAAGATACAATCTGGAAAAAAGAAAAAGATTCAAAGATTGTGATTAAATAAATTAAAAAAAAATTAATAAAAACTTCTAAATTTAAAGTTGTTATTAAAACTCGAGTTGAAGATAATACAGCATACTTATTTTTACTAACCCAACCAACTAAAAACATTAAAAAAGAAAAAAACATGGATAACATACCTGCAAATAACAAATTATACTCAATCTCGCATACAGCTAAATTTGGGGCCCACACTAAGTTTAATCAAAATAAATAACACATAATTAAAACAGTAGCTGGTAGTAACAAAAATAGGAATTTATTAACTTTGTTAATAATGACAATATGCTTTACCAGTAACTTCAAAGCATCGGCAATAAATTGTAAACGACCTCGGTATCCTATGTAATTTGGTCCAACACGTCGCTGCACAAGTGAAAGAATCTTTCGTTCCATTAAAGTAATAGTAGCAATAATCAATGTAAGTAATAAGAAAATAACAATATTAGTTAAAAGAATTTGGACATAAGAAATAAGTGCAAACATTTTTTTATATAAAAGTTACGCAGCTAATCCGTTTATAATAGCTGTTCTCGTACGTTTATTAGGAACAATACCCAAGCTAGCTTGTTGAGCTTGTAAACTAATAATTTTTAGTAAATAGTAACAAATTCTCTTGTTTAATCGAGGAACTAAGGAGAATAAATAATAAGTTATTTTTTTCTCTAAATGTGCTTCAAAAATAGTTGTGTAGAAAGCTAATACACCAATCATTGTAATAAAATGACCAACTGTAGACATACTTTGTCAACCCATAAATACTGCTGGGAAATCATGAAGTCTTCTAGGAAGTCCAGAAAAACTAACTCAAAATAAAGGAACAAAAGCTAATCACTGTCCAGCAGAGTAGTAAATAATGTGGAAATATGAAAAAGTTTTAGGATATTTAACAAAGAAAAAAACATGGAAATAAAAATAAAACCCTACAAAAATACCCATAATAACGGCACCTGATAACATAAGGTGGAAATGCGCTACAACGTACAAAGTATCGTGCATAGAAATATTTAAACTAACATGAGATAATCACATACCTGTAACACCTGCAACTAAGAATAAAAAAATAAAAGAAACCACACCAATAAATACAATGTCGACCTTTAAAGCACCGTTTACTAATGTAAAGGTCCAGTTAACGACTTTAATTGTAGCTGGCATAGAAATCATAATTGTAACCGTACTGTATAAAGCTCTACTTCTGTGATCTAATCCAATTAAATACATGTGATGCCCCCATACTAAAAAACCCATATAATTCATAATATAAATAGCTCAAATAAGATGGTGTTTTGACGCTACACGTCTGTAATTAACAGAAGGTAATACAGAGTTAATTACACCAAAAGCTGGAATAACTAACACGTAAACTTCAGGATGTCCAAAAAATCAAAACAAGTGGTGGAAAAAAATAGGATCACCCCCATAAGCAAAATCAAAAAATGATGTATGTCAATGACGATCCAAAATAAGCATAAGCATTGCTGAACCCAATACTGGTGTAATAACTGCTAAAGCTCGCAACATTAATAAAACAGTAATAGAAATGAAAGGAATAATAATACGTCTGTTTCTCATACCAGGCATTGTTAATGTTCTACGTGTAACTAAAAGATTAGTAATGGAAATAGTAGTACTGATTCCCGCAAAATAAACACCGACTACAAGCATATCTTGGATTCCAGCACCTGTAAATTGAAGCTTAGACGAAAATGGTGTAATGAAGGTTCAACCAGAAACCGTTTGTGTCGCATTAGAACATTTTACTAAGTGTCTTTTTCTTCGTTTTACAGAGCTAGCGTTAGTTGTTAAAAATCAAAACGATTCAGGCATGAGATAAAGCTCTTTCCAAAATAACAACTTTCAAGAATCTCGACCACCAAAAGAAACCTTTGTATCAAAAACCTTTTCAAGATCTGCTTTTTCTGCAGAATCAGTAGAGTAATCAAAAACTTCAGGATTTACTTTAGCTAGTGCTTCGTCATATGTATAAAATTGAGAAAAATGATTACTTTGGGTCAAGTTACTATAATTAGCAATTTTTTGATTGTTAGTTCAGTACTCAGTTCGAATAAAACCAATCTTAGCAATTAACAGATAACCACAAGGCTGTATTCAAAAACCTAAGCTATTAAGTCTTGGAAATGCAACATCCTTACTTCCAATATGATAAGGCAATAAAAAATTTGCAAAACCTCCAAAAAAAATAGGAACGACAACGAAAAAAACCATAATTAAAGCATGTGCGGTAATGACTTGTAAATAACGTAAAGAGTCACCACTAAAAAATGGGCTACCGGGGTAAGCCATTTCAATACGAATAGCTGTTGCGAGTAAAGCACCTGATGCGGCGGTTAATAGTGAAAAATAAAAGTAATTTAGACCCAGCCTTTTATGATTAATCGTGTATAAATATTTTTTTACAAGGTATTTATTAATGTTAATTAATTTATACATGTTTTCAGAAAATTTATTCATGGATGCGACCATGTAAGAACGGTAGTCTATACTTTTTCAAGACATTTATACTAAAAGTAAACTGGTTACAAAAATCATAAAAAAAATTAAACCATATACATAATTTATAAAACCGTAATTTGAAGTTACACGAAAGGTGATTACATAGGCTTTGATAGTATTAAAAAAATGTACCAACATGGGTTACCTGTAAAAATGTATAAAAATAAAACATATACTGATATGTTAAATAAGGTATTTGCCAATACACAGTAACCATGTAAGAAATAGTTACAATAAAAGCTGCACTTATTAACGCTTTATTTTGTTTATGTTTTGTAAAAAGTTTAACAAATAAAAAAAGGAAAAATAACTTTGTTAATAAAACATGATTGAATATTAAAAAATCAAACTTACCTGTAAGTTCTAATAAAAATAAAACAAAAAAAATTTTTCAAAACACTTTAAATAAACTTTCACATTGCTAGAGAGTCAACATTCCATAAGTTTAAAGACTTATAAATAACCCCGTTAAGTTTATAAAACGAATCATTTAAGTTAAATAAATTCAAGATTAATAATTTGATTTCAAAAAATAATCTAAAAAAAAATTTGTTATCTATATTGGTAAAAAACCAAGTATAAGGTAAATCAAAAAATCTTCTATATAATCATTTAAACCATTGAATATAACATGCAAAATTTAGTACGTATAAAAGTACCATATTTTGTAAATTTGCACCAAATAAAACATATGTGACTTTTCGACGCTCAAAGCTTTTTATTAAGAAGAAGACTCAACTTAAAAAAATAAACAAAAAATGTCAATACTTTGCGATTAAACAAACAAATAAATATTGATGTTTAGTTCTTAAAATAGGATTTTCAATGTCTATCATTCATAAATTTTCTTCTTCATTAAAGACCCAAAGACGCTCGTTAAAACTACTTATGATGTAGTAAAATTGGTAAGTTTCTAAAAAAAAAGAAAAAAAAACAAAAACAGAAATTACTAATAAATATACATTTAGCTGTGTTCAGCTATTACTATTAATACGCAATAAAGTAAAATACATGAAATAAATAACTACGGATAACAAAACAATGTTGACAAAGATTACCTGTAAAGAAACCAAAAATTCTTGGTTAATTGCAGAATAATCATACATATATAAAGGTTCTTGGCTACTATTTAAGAAATAATAAAAAAAAAGAAGAAGTAAAAACCCCTCAATTAACCAAAAACATGTATTTGTTCTTTTCCAAAATCTTTGAATTTGAGATGTAAACTTACCGTATTGATACCTTTTAACAAAAAAATTGAAACCACTCATTAACCAAAAGTATAACATACCTATCACAAATCACACTGCTAATTGTTTAAGAAATTGAATCTTAAAAAAAAATACAGTATAGATAAAGTAAAGAATACTCAAACTTAATGCAATAATTGTGGTTTTAAAAAAATTATAAAACACAATAGTATGTTGAAAAAATAGAGGCGTAAATTCATCTTCATCTTCTTTATATTTTAAAAAAATTGGAAGACGTCTAACCTTATTAAACATTTCTCGTGGGTCATAGTTTCTTCTAATACGTTCCCGTACGATTAAAACTTGCTCATCACTTAAGTTATCTAAGCTAGTATCACGTTTTAATGTTTCTGAGTTGTACAACTTTCTCATTTCTTCTCACATCTTATCTAATTCTTCACGAATTTTTTTGGGATCAATCTCCATACCCAAAACAATTTTACAAAGCTCAACAAAATCATCTATAAGACTTGAAACTTCACTCACTACAGAGCCAACATAAGATCACAAATATTTTCCAACAGTTTTTAATGTAATAGTGTCGTTTTCCTTTTTTAACTCACGCTCACACCAATCTCTTGCGGATTCACACATACTTTCATACATATCAGTAACTGTTTTAGCTAAAACATAAGGTTGTTTATAGGTGATTAAACCAAAAAGAACAATTGCTAGACAATTTAATGCAGTTTTTTGTAAAAGCACAATACTAAATAATAACAACAAATACATAACGTTTTTATGTTTTTTAACAAGTTCCTGGGTTTTTTCACCAGTTGTGTCGAGGGGATTATTATAAATGAACTGCAAAATTACTACAGATAAAAGAACGATAGTGCAAAAAACAAAAATAGACAAAAAGAACAAATCAATAACAAAAACCATTAGTATATAACTATCAATAGTATATGTATACGTTAAGAAATTGAGAATCGTTCAACTAGTTACTTCTTTCTATTAAAGAAAGACTTAATTAATTTAACGATATATGGGATTCTTGTACTTGTGGGCGTTCAAACAAACCGATAAGTATAATTTCCCACTTCAAGCGCTCTGTGTTTAGGTTTAATTCTAACAAGCTTCCCTTGTTTTTTCTTAACTAAATAAAACAAAAAGGGCGCAATAATATGCTTCATAACAATTGACTTATCAAATCGGTAAATAGCGATGATAATTGCAATTGTTACGAAAAGTAAATAAGTTAAAATATGTAATACATCTGACACGCTTCTGCAAACATTTAAGATATGGTCCAATCATGTGAAATGATCCATTAGTATACAACTATAAACATTTAAATACAGCTATCTTCAAAAAAGATGATCTAAATCCTCTTTTATTATAAAATTTCATAAAAACAGTCAAAAGAGATCTTGTAGAAGTTTTTTTTAAAGCAGTTGTGTGCTTTGTATTAAGTAGACTAATTAAGGTTAAACCGAAGTATACTAAGACACGCGTAAGGATAAAAAAAACTGTAAAATAATATACGTATCCAAAACTTAATAAGAAAGTTTTATAATCAAAATCGAAAAGTACGGAAAAAGAACTGAATACGGTACTTATGAAAAAAGTTGTATTAGAAAAATATGTGCAAAACCAATTTCAGAGCAACTATATAGTGTAAATATTCTACCTGCAGATTCCTCTACCGGTACCTTGTGTCAACTTAATTCAAATTACCTGTAAGTTAGCGAAATACGCTCATTTTTTCCGAGACATAGATCCCCTAGATTGGTTTATGTTAGAAAAAAAAATCTACATTTGTAAAAGTTTTTACTGAATAAAACAAGCTACATTAATATTTTTACTAAAGTACAAATTTTTCGAATGTGATGGGCGGTGTGTGCAAGGTTAGTTTTTTAATTCACCGTAGCATAATAATCTACGGTTACTAATGATTTCTCCTTCAACACTTCAAGTTTCAGAAATGTATCCGTACCAAGGTAATTTTTGAAAATTCCTAAAAATTTCTTTTTCGAAATTTTTTGTTTTTACCATTGTAACACGTGTGTCGCCCACAATATAAAGACCATGAGGACTTGACTTCAGCTTTGGTGTCCGAATATAAAGATTACAGTGTGCCTTACATTCAAACATAAGCCCAAAGGTTGCGCTCGTTACAAAAACTTAATTCTACACATCACAACACGTGCTGACGACAGCCATGCAATACTCATAGGCATGCGAGAGCGAGCTATCCACAAACCGTTCAAAAGAACTGTAAGCTTCAACATCTCCTATCATGCTTTTTAAATTGTGGTAAGGTTCTACGTGGATTATCGCATTAAACCACATGTTCCACCATTCGTGCTAACCCCCGCCAATTCTGTTAACTTTGAATTTTGCAACTATACTCACCTGGTGGATTATTTAGCGTTAACTTTAAATAATCATCATTTAGGGTAAGGATTACCAGGGTCTCTAATCCTGTTTATTTCCCTTACTTTAATGCCTCAGAGTCAGAATCTATAAGAGCCGTTACTTATACGATTGGCAAGAATGGCTAAATCTTAGTATTTTATCACTATTTAGACACACCTCAACTCTCTATAGATACTCAAATATTTATAAACAGCAAAAGCCCATCTTTTCCAAGAATTTAGTCAGTTACTTTTTAAAATCTCCTACGCATCCTTTACACCCAGTCATTGCGAATAATGCTTGTCACTCAGGTATTACCGCGGCTGCTGGCACCTGTATTTGCCATGACTTCTCCTTATACATTACAGCATAATTCTTGTATACGTATAAACTTTACAGCTACTGTAGCTTTCTTCATTCCCGCTAATTCGATAGGTCACACTTTCGTGCATTGCCTAATATTCTTCACTGCTGCCATTAGGTAGGGTGGTTTTCATACCCTATGTGGATGATTCTTCTCTCAAATCAACTAAGGATCACTAGCACTTAACTATGTCAAGTATACTTAATCCTCTGCGGTACAACGTCTCCTCAAATATTACCTATATGTTTAATATTAAAGATCCTATCATAACCACGCTACTCACCACGACGCTACTGATAAACCCTACTGAGCTTACCCGTACAACTTGCATGTGTTAGACGTTTAGCCAGCATTAACTCCAAGCCAAGATCACACTCAATAAATAAATTCCTTACCTATTAGTTCATTCTATAAATTAACTTATCTCTTGTTACAGGATTGTTAAATTTATGATCTAAAAATCTATTTTTATTAATTTCAGTAGTTCTGTTCATTCTAGCAGCTCCCTTTGATTGTCATCACACAACAAAATGTTCAAATGGTAATGCACATAATCGGATAGGCATGTGGTGGTGGTAACGACCACAAATTTCTGCACACTGTCCGTAATAAAACCCAATATTATCAATATAAAAAGTATGGTGAGTTGAACGACCAGGTACGCAATCAATCTTTAAACCCAATCCAGGAACAAATCAAGAGTGAACGACATCATATGAATTAGTAATAAGGGTTAAATTTACGTGAGCAGGTAATACTAAAGTTCTTTTAGTACGTAACAAGCGTCTCGCTAAGGTAACAGGTACTAATTCAGAGCGATGTCTATTTATTCTAGCTGCAATACGGTAATTGAAGTTATCATCAAGACCACGGCTTCTATCTTTTAAAGTAATATTAGTTTCTTCGAACTTGTTAACGGCAGATGTATGGACGTTTTGAAGTTCAAGACCTGCAATATCAACCTTAGAGCTAGAAGCGGGAGCTTTTTGCCCAATAACTTTAAAAGTTACAGGATCGTAAATAACTTCTGGTTTAAATTTAAATTTTTTTGTTCTTTTATACTTTTTTTGTCTAAAACCTCAAAGTGTTTCTGGCATAAGCTCCTTGTCCTTTAACATTTCACCTGAATTAGAATACTTTGTATTTAAAAAGAGCATTTTGGTTAGCTTAGATGAAACAAATTTTTCAGATTGAAGAATATCTGTAGTATGTTGGTTTAGTACACCACGCATTAAACGGAATGGTTGTGTTGTCAAGTAATGTCGTGAATTACTATCCGCGTCACTTGTCTCGTCCAACTGTAAAAAATCGTAATAAGCATTAAAATTAGCAGTATCTTGTGTAAACAAGTTTTTAAAAGCATCCGCATTGAAATAATTAGAATTATAATAAACTTGGTGTAAAGAAATGTTACCTTGTGCAAAAAACTTATTTCTATTTTTCTTTTCGACAGAAAGAGGTGAGTATTCAAGAGAATTAACTTCACCAAAATCTAAGTCTATTTCAGCAGAAGAGGATATATTTGTCTTTTTAGAAGAAAAATCGTAAATCTTACCGCTCAAAGTGTTTTCTAAGTTTTTTAAAGAAAGTTCGGAATACTTGATATCAGTTGTAGGTAAAGTTGTTCAAGTTGTCTGGTAAGCTGTCTTTTCATTAGCCAAAGATAAACTAGATAAATTTTTTCTATGAGTATCAATTTTACGAATAAACTTGCTGTAAGAATCTTGAAATTCAAGATGTGCGGCCAAATGGATCGCTTGGTAATATGTATCAGCATTGTAAGATTCTTGACCGGAAGTTACGCGTCATCTGTTATGCCCAACATTCTTAGGGGTGCTAACAACAGCTTGTGCTGTATTAGGATCATACTTATAAACCCAATATCACTGCTTTCCTTGGATTCGGATTGTAAATAAAGAGCTTTCGTTTTGTCACTCAATCATACGTAAAATAAAATTGGAGTTAATTAAAATGTTACAACATCAACTAACAGGGATTAAAGCTACTAAAAAATCACCCCATTTACCGCGTCCTCGCACGCTAGTATTCATAACAATATTAAAGTTGAAGGTTCTTTTATTAATCATACGTAAAATAATAAAGTAATAAAGAGCTCATCAGATAGCGAATCAAAATCACCATCAATACTGTCATTGAGAAAGGTGTACTAAAATTTCTGATTTGTAGGTAGAAAAACCAAAGTTAAAGTTTTGTTGAGTTGATGCTTCTGTCAAAATATGACCCCACATTTTAAAACAATGGAAAAAATAGTTCCAAAAAAAATGCATAAAATTAAAGTAAGTAAAAAGTTTAACTTATATAAAAAAGTATACTCTACACGTCAGCTGATAACTACTAATGTTAAAACAACCAAAGTATATAAACTATAGAATAACTCGAAATATGATTTATAAAATAAGTTAGCATTAAAAATAATACTAGAGTTAATATTTAAACTCAAAGGGAATCCCTCAAGACTAAAGTCAGAAGAAATAAAGTAATTAGTAAAATAAATATAAACCCACAACGTAAAAATCAAAATAATGGATACAGCTATTATTTGAACAACAGTTGTTAAAGATCAATATCTAACAACGTTGATATGTTTTTGTTGCATTTCGTAAATATAATTTGCAAAAAACTCCTTACTAGTATCAAAAGCACTATAATAAACAAGGCGATAAACGTACACCACACTACTCAGTAAACCAATAGTGCACAAACCAACTACAAAAAAAGTATTGGATGTGGTCAATAACGATGTAATCAATGCAGTTTTGTAAAGGTACCCAAGAGAAAATGGAAGTCCACCTAAATTAAAAGCACATATAATTAAAAAAACAGTATCAACTGGTAAAACTCTACTAAGATTACCCATGTTTCGAGTATCCTGAGATCCAGCAACTCTTATAAAAGATCCAGCGCAAAAAAAGGTTGATGCCTTAAATAAACCATGTAAAAATAAATAAATAATGGATGCATAGTAAAATTGAGTACCTACGGTAACGAATAAAAATCCACAATGACTAATAGTAGAGTAAGCTAGAAGTTTTTTCATATCGGTTTGGGAAGCAGAAACCAAACCACCGTAAGCGGCTGTTAAACTTCCTATGCAAATTGCTGCAGTTTGAATATCTGTAAGAGTAACGAGTGGTGTAAATCTTAGTAATAGATAAATACCCGCAGAAACCAACGTAGCTGAGTGGATTAAAGCGGAAGCTGGAACAGGCGCCTCCATCGAATCTGGTAATCAAAGATGACCAAATAACTGAGCGGATTTAAATAAAGTACATAAAAAAAGGCATAGCGCTGCAAAGTTATACATAGATGAAAAGTTAACAAATAAGGAAAAAAACTTAATATTAATAACATTTAAGTTGTTTAAATATGTAATATAGTTTACAATAACTAAAAACAAAAATAAAAAAACATCACTAATTTTATTAAAAAAGAAAGCCTTAAAACTGGATTTAACAGTTCCTCGGCGAGTACTTCAAAAATTGATTAAAAAAAATGAAGAAAGTCCAATAGATTCCCAACCTAAAAAAAGTGTAAAAAGATTATTTCCTAAAACCAAAATAATCATACTAAACATAAATCAATTAATTAACAATGCAAAAATGTCCTCATTAGCTTCATACTTTAAATAGTTTAAAACATAAAAATTAGTAGCTAAACCAATAATGAGCACTAAAAGTGTAAATAAGTAGCTTAATGTATCTAATCTTAAAGAAAAACTAACTTCAAGAGAAAACCAGTTAATACCGTTAAACAATCAATTAAACTCAGAAATACCCGCAAACAACACCACGTCAGTAAATATACCACATAAGTACCCAGCAAAAACACCTAAAAAGGTAGTAAAAGTGTAAAAAACACCCTTATAAGTTACTCGTTTTCTAAAAATAGTCAAACTTGTTAAAAGAAGGAAATAAAAAAGCAAAATAGAAAAAAAAAAAGACATACGACACATTTTAGTAAATTAATTAACTGTATCTAACTTAGTGGACGAGTATAATCAAGAATAACGGAAAAAATTAAAACCTAAATAAGAAAAGATGTATAAATATGAAATTAATGTCATTTGATTACCACCAATGCTATGATAAAATCTACCGTAAGGTAAGTAAGAACAAGCATAAGCGATAGCTACGACAAATGCGGTAAATGTAAGTTGTCACTGCAAATTCACTTCAGTTTGAATTCTTTCCCACTGAATTAAATATTTATCAGATCCTCTATTAAGAATAAATGCCAACCCTACAGTTTTTAACTTCTTATTAGTACCTGCGTCATTGTGTCCAATAATATCCAATTGGAAATAAAACACAACAAAGAAAAACACTAGCCCAAAAATACCCAAATAATGATAAGGACAAGCAATAAGTCATGCCATGTAAGGTCTAAAATATCAGTGTGGAGCGACAGAGTAAAATCTAACGTCTGTAATCATACCAATGTCACCTCACATAAAATATTCAAAGCTTAATGGTTCAGTGTTGGAGTACATTAAAAGGCAAAGACATCAAAAGAAAACTAACATTTCGAGTGTCTTAGACAGTTCATTCTTTAATACTTCATCATTTCAACTTAATTCTTGCTTCAAACCATCTGCTGTCGCATTAGCTTGTCAATCGTAATGCATATCAATACCGTGGATTAAACCAAGAAATGCTAAAAAAAAGGCTACAACGTAGTGAGCGTACGCTAACCTAATTACAGTATCACTGTTTAACATACCATCAGTAAAGATTAATCACTCTAACTTACCAATAAACATAAAAAAAGTTCTAAAAGCATTCTTTGCGATAGTTAATGTCACGTCACTTAAGTGAGTACAACAAAGAACTAACCCCAAGAAAACTGTAGCTTGAATAATCAAAAATGCGAAAACTCCACTCTTCCATGCATAATCTTTTTCTAGATTAGAAATGTTAAGATATAACTTTCTAAAGAGATGTAAAAAAACGAAAATGAATAAAAGATCAACTCCTCGTTCATGTAATCAAAAAAAATCATCAATATATAAGTTTTCAACGTCTTCCTCTTCCCTATCTAGTGGAATCAACATAGGTTCTGTAATCAAACTGAATGAAAGCATAGTACCGCTAATTAATTGGTTAGCAATGATCAAAAAAACCATAAAACCAAAAAGAGCAACTAAATCATGTAAAGCAACGTTAAGAGAATTAAAATAACCAAGGACATTAGTAAGGTTTAATGAAAAGTAAGGTTTTATCACTGAATATCATCTAGCGCCCACTTTAAAAAGTTTCCTATCAAAAAATAGAATAGGATGGGGAGTAGGTAGACCAACTCCGCGGGTAGTTTAAGTTCGGAACTAAACGACCTCTCCTAATAGAGAAGAAGACCCAACTCTTAAATCTTTTATCCGATAAAAGTAATGTAACCTAATCAACCCCTAAGACCTAAATTTAGAAAGAAAAACCCAGAAGCCTCAAAAAACTCAATAATAGCAAAATAGGGAGGTAAGAAACCTGCAATATAAAAGGTAAGCAAATGCGGGGCGGTAAAACGAAAAAAAAAGGGGGGGGCAACAAATAACTTAAATGTACATACACGAGAAGGAAAAAAAAAAAACGCAGCAAAGACCTACGGAACAAGACTAAAAAAACAGACAAGGAGACGAAACCAATCAAATGCCCAACAACCGGCAACCGAGTTAACCACAATAGTGTGAAAAAATATGTGTAAAAAAAAAAGATACACAAACTACAACCCGTACACTAAACCCCGACCTAGACAGCACCCCGAGCACTCGCCTCTTCAAAACAAAAGCGCAAAAAAAAAGAGCACACAATAAACATCACAAGCTACTACATATATATTACATATATTATATTATTATATATATTATATTATTATATATATTATATTATTATATATATTATATTATTATTTATATTATATTATTATATATATTATATTATTATATATATTATATTATTATATATATTATATTATTATATATATTATATTATTATATATATTATATTATTATATATATTATATTATTATATATATTATATTATTATATATATTATATTATTATATGTTTATATGTTTTGTATCTTTTTTTGTGGGTTTCTGCCCGCGGGCTGTGGGGTCGCTTGATTTTTTTTTTTTTTTCACGTATCCTGTTGTTTTCCCCTTTGGTTATATTGTTTCCTCGTTTTTTGGGCCTTCTGTTTCCTGTGGTTTTTTGGGGTGGTGCTCAAGGTCTTACCCTTTGTGCTTTGGTGTTCGACTTTTGTGGGAATGTTGCCTCTTTGGCTTGGGTTGCTGAGTGAGGTGTTGATTAGAGTACATTTTTACGTTTTTTTTACCGATTAAATGATATTTAACTTTGGTAGTGCTCTCTATTGAGAGTTGATGACTGATAATATTATTTCGTCTGCCAGTTCCAAGGCGTATTCTAATGATTTTTCTTACTCTCAAATTTTGCCATATTTTTTGTTAAGCCAGGAGCTAGAAGTTGTTGTTTCTTCAGATAAGAAATATTTTAATTCTACAATTTTTGTAAGTAAGGATTATTGGGCTAAGTTTTTTTGTATGACAAGACTAAGTGTGCCCTCTAAGTTACCTATTGTGGTCGACGGGGCTCAATACTCATTAACCTCTGGTAGTTGGGTTTTGCAATATAATTTGACTCACATGCTAAGTGATAACCGGTGTAGCGTATACACTAACGTATCGCGTGATGATTTTTCGCTACTCACAATCACTTCTGTTTTTAAGTCTTCCGTATGGTTAGAGCGTGAGCTAGCTGATTTTACTGGTCTTAATTTTATTGGGTTGTTGGATACACGTCGTCTTCTTTTAGATTACTTCGAGCAAAGAACTAGTTGACAAACACATATTAATAATGATAAAAATTTTAACGAATCTTTATATGATATTATGTTGTCTTATTAATTTTTATAAGGGGTGTTACTTTGAGAATTTTTATTTCTTTTTTTATTAGTTTTAGCTTTTTGAAGTATTATGATTAGTTCACAAAACATTATCAGCTTACTTATTAGTAGTGAGTTTATTATTTTAGTTGTTTTTTGTCTTTTACTCAACGCTGCCGTTTTTTTTAATGTTAATGTTTTGTTTGGTTTATCTTATTTATTTATCATCATGGGGGGTTTAGAATTAGCGTTAAGCATTTTATTACTATTACTTTAGTTTTAATTGTCAAAAAAAAGAAAATTTATTAAGTTTAATCTCTCTAATATATTATGACACTCGTCGTATCTTATAGAATCGACCACTACTTACTTTTTAGAGGCAAAGGAGTACTTTTTAGAAAATATTTTCCGAATCTCTACCAGCTATCGACAATTATTTTTCTCCTTATTAAACCTCCCCACCACTTTTTTTAAACTTTTTAGCACAGGTGTTATTTTACGAAACCAAGTCAAGCATTTTAAATTTTTTAAAAAATCTATTTTTAATATCAACCCCTTGGTTATGACTATCAGGTTTTCTTTTGTAGCTTTTTTTAAAAAAATGTATTGTATTGAGTGCTTAAATTACAGTAAACGACAGTACATGTTTTTTAAAAAATTTTTAAGCTCTATTAAAAGCGAAATAAAATTTATTATATTTAAAAAAACTTGAGAATATACGACTAAGCCTGTTAAGCGTATAAAGCGAAGAGTTACGAAATTATTAAAAAACATGTAAAAAGATTTATATAAGTAATTTGCGTGTATGGGTGTTCTTTTTAAGTTTTTATTTATTGGGTGTTTTTAGTTCTACTTCTAACAGTAACTATTTGGATTATTTATTTAGTTTAAATTATTGAAGCTCCAATACATTGCTAATCTTAAGTTTTGTTTTTTTTTTTCAACGGCTTCAAAGTAATCTTGTCTACTATCTGTTTTTTAAACTTTTTGTAGGTTATAACTTAATGCAGACTTGGGTTGTTAAGAAAACACTAGTCGATGCGTTATTTATTGGAACTTTAACAATACACCCCTTTTTATTTTATATCTCATTAATCGTTTTATGTTTTAAGGTTTTGTTCTCAAGGAATTCTTATTTGTTGGGGTGGCAGGTTTTGCATTTTTCGAAACTAGTCGCACTATTGTCTGTAACTTTACTTTTGGGTGGATTTTGGGGTTTTCAATCGACTATTTGAGGTTACTTTTGAGTTAACGACACGGTTGAGTGGCTTCTTCTTGTAGCTATTATTTATTCACTTTGGTGTATACATAGATTAGTTTTTTGTTTTAAAAGCTGAAACTTTTTATGAGTTTTATTTTTTTTGTTGAATTTAATTTTACTGGTTAGGTTAAATTTGATTTCCACACGACATAATTTTATCCAAAACTCAAATCTGTCTCTCGTAGTTTTCTTTTTTTACTTAGCTCTTTTATTTTGTATTGCAGTTGTGGAGATTTATAGATCTAATTTACGAATCTACCCCCTTGCGTTATGTATTTGTGTTACACTTTATAGTAGCTTACTGTTTTTCAAAAGTTTTTGTTGGCTTTATTTGTTATTTTTTTTAGTTAAAAGTAATTATAAAATGTTTTTACGAAAATTTTACATGCATTTTGTTGTTTTTGTTTTTTTTGCGATTTGAAACGTTTATTTTACTTATTTTTATATTTTATACAGCCAAGTGCAAAATTTATACACTTATTTTTTGGTTGGTTTAGATCATTTAGCTATTTGTAGTAAGCAGTTTGTAACCAACCCGCCTTATAGGGATTTGGAGGGTGTCACTTTTTCTACGTTTACTGACACATTTCGTATGTTTCGCTTTACTTTTGATACAACTTGTTTTGTTGTTTTAAATAATTTTACGTTAACAATATTTATTTTTTTTTATTTTTTATTGTAAAAATGGTTGAACTTGGATTACTATATGCAACAAAAACACTTAATGAAAAATAGACATTTACCTGAAATTACTTTATGCAAAATGAAGTTGGGTAAGTTTAAATATGTCTATACCTTGCGGAAAATTCGTATAGATTTTGTTTATATTCGTTTATTTAAAAAATTATTTAGACGACGATTTATAAAAGCCAAAACAAGATTTTTTAAACCTAAATATTGGGTGTTGTTTTTACCTAACTATACCTTGACCCAGAAATCTAAAAATGCGCGTATGGGTGCTGGGGTTGGTAAGTTTGTTCGCTTAACTAGTATAGTAAAGCCCGGTAAATCTATTATAAAGACCTGATATTATAATTTTACCTTTTTACGTCAGGTTTGTAAGTATTTGACTTATAAGATTCCAAATAAATTTTTAATAAAAAAATGTTACAAATAAAAAAAAATATGACCTTAGTGATTTGTAAGTATAACTTGCAATTTTTATTTAGAAAAAAAAAAATAAATAAACTTTACGCTGTTAGAAAACAAATTACGTCAACCATTTTATTGCGTTCCCCTAAGCATTTCAATATTGGTAAGCAAAAGGTGTTGAATTTGAACTATAAAACCCCTACACTGTTTATTCCTGTCGGTTTACCTTTACATTTGGGGTCTTTTTTATACAAGGGCGGATTTTTGTTTAATATTTTATTAGGTCGTATCAAACATAACCCTGCTTTAAATATCGGTTCTGTCAGGGTTCGTGTTGCAACACAATTTAAGTTAAAGTGGCTGGGAATTTAGTATTAATAGTAATTATCAACGCTATTATTTTTTCTTTTATTTTTTGAATTTTAACTTTTATTAGTAAATATTACTATTCTAACAAGTATTATAACTTAAAACTAAATTTTTATGAATGCGGATTTAAGTCACTTACACAGTTTCAAGTGAATTATAATATCAATTTTTTACTTTTAATTTTATTTTTGCTTTTGTATGATGGGGAGTTTCTTATAATTATCCCCTTTTCTTTGAATGTATTAGTTTCTAACTGCTCTGCCTTTTTAATTCTTTTATATTTTATGGCATGGCTTTATTTAACTTTATTGTTAGATTATATTTTCAATGCTCTTGATTGACAGGTGTAATGTGGCTGAAGTATCTTTTAATTCTACAGTGCTAGTTGTATTCATCTTAAGTTTACAGTTAGAAAGTTTTTATTATTTATGTTACAACAATTTTATTTTTTTTACTAAAGCTCTAAAAGTGTCATCTACAAGAAAGGTAAATACTCATTTAGCAAATTATAGTTATAATACGTTCTATTTGGTTGTTTTTTTTTTTTCGGTTTTTTTTTATAAACACAATACTTTAGACAACACAAGTTTGTTTGTTTTAGCTATTGTTTTTATGCTTTTTTTAAATAAAATTTTAAATAAAGTTATTAGTAAGTATACTTTTAACAATAACACTATGTACCTCATACTACCTACCTTTTTAATTTTTTTGTTTTTTGTTTTTTACATTAGATCGTTGGTGGTGTTCTTCTTTTTTATCGAGTTGTACAGTGTTTTATATTATTTTTGTTTCTTGTCTTCTTACAATTTTACAAACCAAACTTTACTAAAATATAAAAATGGATTGTTATTTTTATTGTGAAATAATTTTTTAACGAGTCTTTTTTTAGTTTTAGGTTGTTTTTTAACACTACACGCTACCGGAACAACTGATTTTTATGAGTTAAGTCTTGTTACAACTAAACTTTATCCGCTTTATCTTTTTTTGGTTGGATTGTTTTGAAAGTTGGGATTACCTGTATTTCACTTTCTTAAGTTAGAAATTTACAAGTATTTATTACGTGAGAATGTCTTTCTATTTTCTATTTTAACTACTCTAATCAATGTTATTATTTTATTTATTACTTTGTCACAGCCTGTCTTTTTTAATACACTTTTCTTGCATAATTGGACTATTCTTGTGATAAGTTTTTCTATTCTTTTAAGTCTTGTTAACTTAAACACAACAAATATTTTACAGTTTTTTGCTTTTAGTAGTGTTTTTACATTAGCTACTGTGTTAAGTATTTTTGTTATGTAACCAATGTATTTACTTAATTTAAAATTTGCTTTTTCTGTTCATCAACTAGGTAAACAACGCGTAGCGTTTAGACACAAGATTTGTTTCCGAGATTCTTTGACTTATTTAGGTTTAAAAACAACCCCCACAACAGCGATTGCCGCAAGATTATTTAGAGACGGTAATTTTCTTCGACTTTATAAAAAAACGCAAAGTGCATTTTTTACTTACCTTATTGATTTAGCGCCTACTTTACCACATAATAATGAATTTAAAAACTTGTATATACGCTACTATTCTTTTAGGGATTTTAATAGAATTTTATTTTGGAAAATTATGTCAGTAAATACTCTTTTTAATTTAAAAAAGTTGTCCAATAAAAGAATTATTTATTACCTTCCCAAAGAAAGACGACAGGTGGTTGTTTTGCTTTGATTGAAAAATATCATAAAGTTATCTAAAAAAGATTACGGCAATTGTAATGTAGAATTATTTAAGCCGTTAGTCAAGTTTCTTTACACTAATAAAAACAATAACGATATTTTCAGTTTGAAGTTAAAAATTTATAAAATGCGTATGATGCGAGGTTAATTTGTTGTTTGTTATTAACCAGTTGTTTTTTGCTTTTGATTTAACTTAAGAATTGTCATAGCTTAGGAATTTAAGATTAAAGTAGTTGCTTGTGATTACAGCAGTTAAAATCTTAGTAATCGGAACATGCATGATTACCCTTGCGGGTGCTGCTATTGGAACAGGTGTATTATTTGCTGGTTATACTTTAAGTGCTGCAAAGAACCCTGAAGAAGCAGATAACTTATTTAATACTACTTTGATGGCCTTCGCTTTAATTGAAACTTTCGTTTTCATTTCTTTCGTAGTAGCTATCGTAGCTTTCTTCTTATAAGGAACTAAGTGTTAGCATTATTACTTAAAACCGTTTTATTTGTATCTTTTGCTATTTTGGTGCGAGGAACACTACCCCGTTATCGAGTAGATCAAGTTATCAGTTTAAACTGAAAATATACAGTTTTTATTTTTGTTATTTTTTATATTCATTTATTAATTTTGAATTTATTTTTAATATAAGCTAGTATAGCTCATCGGTAGAGCATCAGACTGAAAATCTGGGGGTGAGAGGTTCGATTCCTTTTACTGGCATTAAATGTTTTTAAAGTTGTATTGTAAATTTCCTATTACGAAAGCTCCTATAGCAAAAAAACGACTATATAAGGTTATACGCGTACGTTTTCAAATGTATCGTAACTTACCCAAATACCCAACAGCTAATTTCGCAGGTTCTCATTTGGAACTTTTTGCTAAAAATCCTTTGAAAATTTTACAAGCAGCCCAACTTCGCTCAGGTATGTCTGAGTTTAGTGTACATACATTTTTGTTTTTTCTTTATCAACAACAGTATTTTTCTACGCTTTATAAAACCCCAGTAGTTTTAAAAAATATAAATGCCCTTGACGTAGTTCCTTACAGTACTCTGAAGTATTTAATAAATTCAGTTAGACATATTAAGTGGAAACGTTATTTTATTATGCATAGTAATGAGATAATTGAAATTTTGTTTATCTCTCTTTGACTAAAAAATTTAAAATTATTTATGGATTGGATGCGTAAACACTTTGAAAAAACCAATCTAAAGAAGCATAGAAAGTTATTTTTACTCTTAAATCTTTTATTAGGTAAGTTTATTTGGAATTATAATATCTTTTTAAATTTACAAGGACTACGAGTTGCATTAATTGGTAAGTTTGGGAAAGCAGGAAGTGTTCGAAAAAGTAGACGATATATTCGACGAGGTAAGTGTTCTTATACAACCAAAAAAATTGCTTTAATTAATCAAACTAATGTAATTCGTACCTTAACTGGTGTTTTTTCTATAAAATTTGAGGTGTTTTATTAATGTTAACAGGTGATGTTTACTTTTAGTTTACTATACGTTTTTATGTATCTTTTCATTTTTTTGGGGCTATTAGCTTTAGTTTTTACACAAATACCCACTTATGTTTTTATAAACTTATCCACAACTAATTTAATGATTTTTATTCAACGTTATGTTCCTTTGAAAAATTTAATGTTTTTTTTAATATTTACCTTAACGGGGTTACCTCCTTTCGGTTTATTCTTTGTTAAGTTTAATATGTTAGCTTTTATATTATATCAAACTCATTTTGCTTTTATTATTATTCTCTTTTTTATGTTTTTTTTGAATATGTTATTTTACGTACAATTATTTAATTTTCGAAATTTTAAAAAACAGACGTATCACGTTTTTAATGCTACTTTTTTTAGTAAGGCTACAGCCGAAAAACCGTTTGTTCTTCAAAAAACAACATATGCTACTTATACTTTAGTATTATTTATTGTTAACGTTTTATTTTCTTTAATATTTTCTATTTTATTTTTTAATGATTTTTTTTTACTAATAAGCGTTCTTTAAATGTCAACAATAAATCAACGAACATCTACCAATTATAAGCGGGTTACTATTTATAAAAGACCTAAACTAAATAAATCACCACAACGTAAGGGTATTGTTTTACGTTTACGTATTTGTACGCCTAGAAAACCAAACTCAGCTCGCCGTCCTGTAGTAAAGGCGATGCTGTCAACACAAAAAAAAGCTCTCTCGCATATTCCTGGAGCAGGTCACTCAATGAAACGTCACTCGAGAACTTTAATTAAAGGTGTCGGAGCTCGAGATCTACCTGTAGTTAATTATACATGTATTCGTGGAGTTTACGATTTTGAACCTTTACGAGGTAAGAAAAGAAGAAGATCTATTTATGGTCTAAAGCTAGCTTCGGACCTTCGTACTCACGTACGTCGAAGTATTAGAAATTTAATATAAAAATGTTATCGTTAGATCTTATAAAAAGTAAGACAAAAACCTTGATTAACTGAGCGCGACATGGATCTTTTTATCCCTTGACCTTTGGTTTGGCATGTTGTGCTGTTGAGATGATGCACGCTACTGTAAGTCGTTATGATTTTGATCGTTTCGGTGTAATTTTCAGAGCTTCACCACGTCAAGCCGATTTGATTATAGTGGCGGGTACACTTACCTACAAAATGTCTCCCGCACTAAGACGTATTTATGAACAAGTTGCTAATCCCAAATGAGTCATTTCTATGGGAAGCTGTGCAAACGGTGGTGGATACTACCACTACTCTTATTCAGTTGTAAGAGGGTGTAATAAAATTATTCCAGTCGATTTATACGTTCCCGGTTGCCCACCTACTGCGGAGGCTCTATTTTTCGGAGTGTTAAAACTTCAACAATATATTTTAAAAGCAAATGTCACGAAAAAGAAGATTTAAGCGTAAAACCCTAGGCCGCCTACAAATGTTTTTTGGAAAAAAAGCTTATACAGGGCATACCATTGCGATCCAAGTAAAACAATATTCAACGCATATGGAGGGTGGAGATTTTCATACCCCAGATGAAATACACTATAAAAAATGTTACAAAAAAAAAAATATACTACTCCGACTACTAGGTTTGCTAGTATCATCCCAATTGCAGACCATACTAATTTGCGTTTAAAACAATTCTATAAACATAAAGTTAATAATAATAAAAAGCGTAAAAATTTTAGGAGTGCTGTTCAAATCACCCCCACCAACTCATTTAAAGTAAATTACGCAGGTGTTGTGACAGATTACGTTTATAATAAAAAACCTTATAAATTAATGGTTACTATTAAATCAATATATAACCACACTATTATTTGACCTGCAATGGATGTCACACTTCCCGGAAAACCTGTTTTTGATTTTACAAAAGAGTATTTATTTAAAAAAGTTTTTTACGTAGGAAGTCAAATTGCTGTCGATTTATTACCTTACCATTTATTTATTAGCTGTATTAATAATTACTCTAATTCTAAAAAAACATTTGCCAAGGCTAGCGGAACCTCAGCTTTAAAACTAAAAGCAAAAAAAACTGTCAAATTAACTTTGGTAAAATTACCGTCCACTGTAACTTATTTTTTTTTAAAAAATACAAAATGTCTAATAGGGGAAAATTACAATTTTTTTAATAATAAATTTGTAGAAGGTAAATGGGGGTTTAGCATTCATAAAAAGAAAAGTATACATGTGCGAGGTGTTGCTATGAATCCAGTTGATCATCCAAACGGTGGTCGTACAAAAGCTAAACAACCTGAGAAAAGTCCTTGAGGTTGAATCGCAAAAAGAGGAAAATAAATTGGCAAGAGCAAGTTGAAAATTTCATTTTTTTCAGTTAACAGAGGTTGAGCATTATGCTAATTATTTAACCGATGATTTAAAACCAGAATATCCAATGGTTAATCGTCGAACTACCTTAACAAAACTTAATTATTTTATTCCTGCAGTTTTATATACTGGTAAATGGTCTGTTGAGAAAAACTTTACCAGATATCATGTCGGATTTAAATTAGGACAATTTACCAAAACTCGTAAACCTTTTTATTTTAGATCAAAAAAAAAAAAAAATGTTACAAAAAAAAACCACGTATCACTTACAATTAAATACACTGCCAGACAATATACGGATGCCCCTTATAGAGCGTTACAAAGTTGATTCGCGACAGCAAATCGCTTATTTAGTTTTTTTAGATATGTTACAATTAATGAAAATGTGACGCCATATTAAGGGATATCCTGCTAATGGTCAAACAACTTACACAAACGCTAACACTTCTAAGAAAAATAAAGTTTTATTAAATTTTCGTCTAGAACAATTCTATGCTTTATTCGGAAAAAAAAAACGTAATATTTTCCCTACACTTATTCAAGCAGAATATAATAACAGACTATGGTTTGATATTTGGTTTAACGAGTGAATTCAGGCGACACAATTTGTTTTTTCTTTAGTTAATCCTAAAAAACAAAGTATTCCATTAGATCCTGTTAGTTTAGCAAAAGGTCAAACAAACGGGTATGTAAGGGTGGGTAACGCATCAAAGATTGGTAAAGCAAAAAAAATAACTAAACAGTGTACTATAGGTGTGCCTATGTTTTTTACTAGATATATTTATGCTGAAATGTTACCAGCAGAATTCCCTTATAAGTTAACTATTGCAGATGATCTTAGAAAAAAAATGGGAAAAAAGAAAAAAAGAAAAAAATGTCAATAAAAAATATTCCAATGACTAATTATTTACATTCGAAGACATTACTGAAAGCATCTTGCTTGTCAGAAATAAGAATTTTAAAGGAAGAGGAAGTTCAGAGAAAACTTGAAGCTTACCAACTTGAGTTGGACGAAGCGTTAAGGGTTGCTCTTGAAGAGTTTCGTGCCACTAACCTTAATACCCCCGAAATAACCCCCTTAAATACTGATGGGGTTATTAGCGCTACAGAGCCTGATGAAACTACACCTATTATAACAGAGGAGATTTTTGTAGAAAATTATAAAAAATTAAATCAAGAAAAACTCGATGCGTTTAGTGTAGAATTACACGTAATACTTGAGCGTGAGATGATGACACTTACCTCAAAGCGTTTTAGCGTTTTGTATGGTTTGTATTCAAAGCAATTTAATAAAGAGCGTTTCATTTCTTCTTTTAATGAATTTTCAGACTTGTTTAGAGTACCGGACTCTTTACCTATATCTATCGCTTTAGATGAAGAAAAGGCCGCGTATGCTTTAGATGGGTTTTTAAACAACTTTCCGGTTAATCCTTTTGTTGATCCAACTGTCGTATTGTTTTTATTGAGACTTAATTATAGTATGATTAGGGTTTTAGAGAAGTTTAAAAAGGTGAAGTTTAAAAAATTTAAGCTTAAACGCCGTAAACTAAGAAAATTATACGTTTTAAAAAAAATGAAACGAACAATTATTTTTCGTAAGTTAAAAAAAAAAACTTTCGAAACTAGAAGTCTTTTTAACAACTTCGAGTTTGACTTTGACAAAGCTGGTAATAATATTCTAGTTAAAAGAATGCCAATTAGTAACCGGGTAATTGAAAATACATCTGTGGAATTTTTCTATAAATTAAATAAAAAAAAAAACCGTAATGTAATAGAGGATTTTGACATAATTGACGAAGAGAAACCCGATTTATTTATTTATTTACGAAATTACCACCAGAAGCCTTATCATAAGTTGAGAAAAGCCCGTATGGCTCATTGGGGGTTGTTTTTTACTAAAACATTAAGAAAACAAAGATACAAAGGGTTTATAAATAGATTTGTAAAAAAGCCTAATAAACTAACCTACGCCTTATCTTATTTTGCTAATGTTTTCACTCGATTAAAGTTCTCTTGGACCCGAATCGACAAGCTTGAAAGCTTTTTCAAGCTTTACATTGTTGAGTACTCAAAAAATATTTTAAGAATACCTATGCTTTTTACAAACTTTTTCAGATGAAAGGTTTTAAAAAGAAAGAGTTTTTTTTTAAGGAAAAAAATGGGGAGATGGTCTTATTTGAATTTTAGACGAGCAACATGCCCTTGGTTACAAAGGAAAAAAAACACACCTAAAATTAATTATCATATACAGCCAAATATGTTTTATTTTCATAGTATTTCATATTGAGATTTTATGACTGGTTTCCTTTATTTAGAGGAGGACGTCAGGGCGCACTCAGTACCACCCTTCGATCAGTTTAAATCAAATTTACTAGTAAAATTACATATGTACCGCTATAAACCAAATAACGAATGTATATCACATTAAACTATCAATTTTTGCTTAGACGAAGAACAGCATTTATTCATACAAAACCTACTATTTACTTTTTGACTCATTACGTTCGGTCCTCAAATACTTTGATGGGTACCACTCATCAAAAATTACCCAAAATTCCTAGAAGATCACTTGTGAAACTTTTATAATAAATGAATCGAAGTTTTTTCTTTAATTGGAATTTATATAAAAAACATAATACAAAGAATATTATTTTAAACTTTGGACCACAACACCCAGCAGCCCACGGAGTTTTAAGACTAATTCTTCAGTTAGAGGGTGAGATTATTCAACGATGTGATATTCATATTGGTCTTTTGCACCGTGGAAGTGAATCTTTGATGGAAGCTAAACATTATGAAAAATCTATCCCCTATTTTGATCGAATGGATTATTGTTCCATGATGTCCCAAGAACACGCCTTTGTTTTGGCAATAGAGAACCTTATGAAAATCTATGAAGCAAATTATTATACTAATTTAGTGCGAATCCTGTTTGACGAGTTAACTCGAATCTTAAACCACACACTTGCTATTGCTTGTCATGCACTTGACGTGGGAAGTATGTCATCTATATTCTGGGCTTTTGAAGAAAGAGAAAAAATTATGGAGTTTTATGAACGGGTAAGTGGAGCACGTATGCATGCAGCATTCCATAAGCCATTAAATTTATTTTCACCCGAAGTTGATCAGAATTTATTACAAGATATTTTATATTTTGTTCAAAATTGTTATGTTACATTAAATGAAATGCATAATGTTTTAACCTTTAACAAAATTTGAAAGCAACGTTTAGTTAATATTGGGGTAGTTACTTCTGAAGTTTGTGAAAACTATAATTTAACAGGAGTAATGTCTAGAAGTTGCGGTATTAAAAGAGACTTACGTTTGTCGAGTAAAGACGTATACTCTAATTATAACTTAATTTCTTTTAAAAGTTATTTTGGTGTAAACGGAGATTGCTTTGACCGGTATCTTATTAGAATGTTAGAAATGGGGGAAAGTCTACATATTATAAATTTTGTTACTAATAAGTTGCTCAGCTCAGATAAAACCGTAAACATTTTAAACACAAATATTTTACAAGAACTATATTTTAAAAAAAATATTAAAAATTCGTACACTTCTATGGAAGATCTTATTAATCATTTTATACATTGACATTCCGGAATAACAATCAAAAAAGATGTAGAGATTTCCTACATTGAAGCACCAAAGGGTGAATTTGGTGTTACTTTGGTTGCTAATAATAGTACTAAACCACATAAATGTAAAGTAAAATCTCCTAGTTATTATAATTTACAGGCGTTGCCTATTCTAGCTAAAGGTCATTATTTAGCAGATATAGCTGCATTAATTGGAACTATCGATATTGTTTTCGGTGAAGTTGATCGCTAAAGTGTTAAAAAAAAGATATAACCTTCAAAAACAATTATTCCTTAGGCACAACTACCGCACTCTTTTTTTTGATAAGCTTTTAAATACTAGTTTATCAAAAAATCACCAAATAGAGCCGGTTGAGCGTTTAAGTTTTTTTGCACGCGAAGATTTTACTAATCACCGCTATTTTCGGTGATCTACATATCAAAAATTGACTTGTTTGATTAGTTTATCGGTTAAAGTACCTAATAGGGTTTATAGTTATTCACGTTTTTTTTTAAATAAACAGCTAAACAAACTGACTATTTCTAATACCTTAAAATAAGTACCTAAGCTGTGAGGTGGTCCAGGCGGGGCTCATCTCCCTTACCCTCGCCAGGTTCAATTCCTGGCCACAGCACTACTTCGAAGCCACCATACCTAAGCTGTGAGGTGGTCCAGGCGGGGCTCATCTCCCTTACCCTCGCCAGGTTCAATTCCTGGCCACAGCACTACTTCGAAGCCACCATACCTAAGCTGTGAGGT